>BFBZ01000011.1_pt28 | contig 141774 bp, 154 predicted proteins | sample 1888401 | NCBI WGS metagenome assembly BFBZ01 (sample SAMD00112614, study PRJDB3348) | symbiont metagenome | host: Chara braunii
CCGTGCCCTGAACCGGCCCTGAAACTCGCTGAAGGAACGCTGAAAGCCCTGCAATTCCCGTCTGGCGGCATCGGTGGCCGCGCGCTAGGTTCGCGCCGGAGCATCCGTGGCGACGACATTCCGCACCCTCGGCCCGCTCGAGGTCCGCGTCGGCGACCGGCCCGTCGCGCTCGGGGGACCGAAGCCGCGGGCGGTGCTCGCGATGCTCCTGCTCCACGCCGGCCGGGCGGTCGGCACCGACGCGCTCATCGAGGGCCTCTGGGGCGAGCGGCCCCCCGCCACTGCGAAGGGCGTCGTCCAGGTCTACGTGTCGCAGCTGCGGCGCGCCCTCGCCGACGCGGGGGCCGACGACGCGGCCATCGAGACGACCGGCACCGGCTACGTGATCCGCGTCGCGCCAGGGGCGCTCGACCTCGCGCGGTTCGACGCGGCCGTGGCGGAGGGCCGGGCCGCCCTCGACGGCGACGACCCCGCCCGCGCGTCGGAGGCCTACGCGGATGCGCTCGCGCTCTGGCGCGGCCCCGCCCTCGCCGACTTCACCTACGAGGAGTTCGCGCAGCGCGAGATCGCGCACCTGGAGAACCGGCGCCTCGCCGCCGTCGAGGCGCGCATCGACGCTGACCTGCGCCTCGGCCGCCACGCCGATCTCGTGCCCGAGCTTGAGCGGCTCGTCGCCGACCACCCGCTCCGAGAGCGGCTCCGCGGCCAGCTGATGGTCGCCCTCTCCGGCAGCGGCCGGCAGGCCGAGGCCCTCGAGCGCTATACCGCGGGCCGCAGGGCGATGATCGACGAGCTCGGCATCGAGCCCGGGGCGGAGCTGCGCGAGCTTGAGGGACGCATCCTCCGCCAGGACCCGGACCTCGTGCCGGCGAGGGAGCGGCCCCGACCGGCCGCCGCGCGGGAGCCCCCCGCCCTGCCCGCCAGGGTGTCGCGGCCGCTCGCCCTGGCGGTCGCCGCCGCGGCGATCGTCGCCGGCGTGGCCCTCTGGATCGGGCTCCGCGGTGGGGACGAGCGCCCGCCCGCGATCCCGGGCGACACGCTCGTCGGCATCGACGCGCGATCGGGCGGGGCGACGGCGCCCGTCGCGCTCGGCGGCAGACCATCCGGGGTCGCACTCGCGGACGGCTCGGTCTGGGTCGGGGACGTCTCGCGCGGAGCGGTCGAGAGGGTGGATCCCGAGCGCGGAGCGGTGGTCCAGACGATCCCGGTCGGGAGCGGGCCCGACGGGATCGGCGCGGGCGAGGGCGCCGTCTGGGCGACGGACGCGCTCGCCGGCACCCTGCTGCGCATCAGCCCAGAGACCGACACGGTCGTCCAGACCATCCCCATGCCGACGGGGCCCCGCGGCGTCGCGGTCACCGACGACGCCGTGTGGGTGGCGAGCCGGTACGCACGGTCCGTGACGCGCGTGGACGCGCGCACCGGCGACGTTGAGCTGACCGCGCACATCGGGGGCTCGCCGATCGGGATCGCGGCGGGCTTCGGCTCGGTCTGGACGACCAACGAGACCGACGCCAGTGTCGGGCGGCTGGACCCGGCGACGGGGCGCGTCCAGCAGCGCATCGGCGTGGGCAACGCCCCGGGGCCGATCCAGGCCGGCGGCGGGGCGGTGTGGGTGGCGAACACCCTCGACGGCACGGTCTCCCGCATCGACCCGTCCACGAACGCGGTGGTCGCGACGGTGCCGGTGGGGGAGGGCCCGTCGGCGCTCGCCATCATGGACGACGGCGTCTGGGTGGCCGACGGGCTCGGCGGCACCCTGGCGCGCATCGACCCGCGCACCGACGCGGTGGCGGAGCGGATCGAGACCGGGCAGCGCCCCTCGGGCCTCGCCGCCGACGGCGGGCGGCTGTGGGTCGCCGCGGGCGACGCATCCGTGGCGCACCGGGGCGGCATCCTGCGGGTCGCGGTCCCGACCATCGACGCCATCGAGCAGAACTACTCGACCATCGCGTGGATGAACCTGACGGGGGACGGCCTCACCGGCTACCGACGCGCCGCCGGCGCCGCGGGTGCGAGCCTCGTCCCCGACCTCGCCACGTCGCTGCCCACGCCGACGGACGGTGGGCGCACCTACACGTTCGCGCTGCGCCAGGGGGTGCGGTACTCGACCGGCGAGCCGGTCCGGCCCGGGGACGTCCGTCGCGCGATCGAGCGGTTCTTCCGGCTCGGGTCGGCGCGGTCGCCGGACTACTACGACCGCATCGTCGGCGCGGCCGCGTGCCGGCGCCGCCCCGCGCGCTGCGACCTGTCGCGTGGGATCGTCGCCGACGCGGGGGCGGGCACGGTCACCGTCCACCTCACCGCGGCCGACCCCGATCTGCTCCACCAGCTCGCGCTGCCCTTCGCGAACCTCGTGGCGCCGTCCGCGCCGCCCACGACACCGGTCACGCGCGGGCTCCCCGCGACCGGCCCCTACGTCATCGCGAGCCGCATCCCGGGCCGTGAGGTCCGGTTCGTGCGCAACCCGGCCTTCCGCGTTTGGTCCCGCGCCGTGCGGCCCGACGGCTACCCCGACGAGATCCTCCTGACGGCCATGCGCGACCGCGCGGGGCTCGCGGCCGTGGAGGACGGGAGGCTCGACGTGGCGCTCTCGGATCAGCTCGACCCCGCCACGCTCGAGCGGCTCGCGGTACGCCACCCGGATCAGCTGGCGAGCGCGCCGCTCCTCGCCACCCACGTCGTCGCCCTCAACACCACCCGGCCGCCGTTCGACAGCCTGGACGCCCGCCGGGCCGTTGCCTTCGCGCTCGACCGCGGGGCGCTCGTCGCGGGTGGGGGCGGAGCCCCGACCGCGCAGACGACCTGCCAGGTGCTCCCGCCGAGCTTCCCGGCGTACGAGCCCTACTGCCCGTTCACCAGCGACGCGGGCGACGGCCGCTGGCATGGGCCGCGGCTCGACGCCGCACGCGCCCTCGTCGCGCGCTCCGGCACCGCGGGGACGGCCGTGACGGTGACGACCCCGCCGGTGTTCGGGCGCGAGGCGCGGCAGGTGGCCGCCACGCTCGACTCCCTGGGGTATCGCGCGGGCGTCCGTGTCATCCCCGACGAGCGCTTCTTCGCGGCCGCGTACGCCCGGGAGGAGGGCGCGCCGGTGCAGGTGAGCATGACCGGGTGGGGCATCGACTACCCCGCCCCGTCGACGTTCTTCGAGCAGTTCCGCTGCGGCGCCGCCGACCCGGCGCGCTTCTGCGACCCGGCGGTGGACCGGCAGATCGACGCGGCGTTGAGGCTCCAGGCCACCGATCCCGCCGCCGCCGACGCGCGCTGGGCGCAGCTCGACCGGACGATGACCGATCAGGCGGCCTGGATCCCCTACGAGACGCCCCACGAGGTGCGGCTCCTGTCGGAGCGCGCCGGCAACGCCCAGCAGAGCCCGATGTGGGGTCTCCTGCTCGACCAGCTCTGGGTCCGCTAGGACGCCGGGGTCAGGCGGGGATCATCCGCTCGCCGGGGGTCCGGTGGGTCCCCGGGCCGCGGTACCACTCCACGTCGTCCGCCTCCACCGGCGTGCCGCAGCGGTCGCACACCGCGCCGCGCCCCAGCTCGCCGCCGCAGCCGGCGTGGCGGAGCACGGCGGGCGGGCCGTCGGGGGCCAGGTGGGCGTCGCCCCAGCGCATCAGGTCCACCAGCGCCGGCAGCAGCTCCTTCCCCGCGGGGGTGAGGAGGTACTCGAAGCGCTCCGGGCGCTCCTGGTAGCGGCGGCGCTCCAGCACCCCCGCGTCAACGAGCGTCGCGAGCCGCTTGGTGAGGATGTTCGGCGCGATCTTCAGCCGCCGCGCGAACAGCTCGAAGCGGGTGACGCCCTGGAAGGCGTCGCGCAGCACCAGCATCGTCCACCGCTCGCCCAGCACCTCCAGGGCGCGGGCGACGGAGCAGTTCTGGCCGGAGTAGTCGCGCGGGAGCACACCGACATCCTAGCGGCTTGCATCACAGAAGCCACCCCACTAACTTTTGTGAAGCAAGTGACCCGGCGGCAGGAGGACGGCGTGGCGCGACCGTGGCGGGTGCTGGTGATCGCGACGGCGGGCGCGTTCCTCGCCAACCTCGATCTCTTCGTGGTCAACATCGCCTTCCCGGCGATCGGGGCGGACTTCCCGTCGGCCTCGCTGTCGGACCTCCAATGGGTCCTGAACGCCTACGCGATCGTGTTCGCCGCGCTGCTGGTGCCGGCGGGGCGGCTCGCCGACCTGCTGGGCCGCAAGCGGCTGTTCCTGGCGGGGCTCGGGGTCTTCGCCGTCGCGTCGGCGCTCTGCGCGGCGGCGCCCGGCCCGTGGTGGCTCGTGGCGGCGCGGGTGGTGCAGGCGGTCGGCGCGGCGCTGATGATCCCGACCTCGCTGGCGCTCGTGGTGCGCGAGTTCCCGCCGGAGCGGCGCGCGGCCGCGGTCGGCCTGTGGACCGCCGGCGCCGCGGTGGCCGCCACGCTGGGCCCGACCGTCGGCGGGCTGCTGGTGGAGTGGAGCTGGCGGGGGATCTTCCTGATCAACCTGCCGCTCGCGGTGGTCATCGCGGTCGCGGCGGTCCGGCAGCTCGAGGAGTCCCGCGATGCCGACCGCGCGCAGCGGCCGGACCTGGCGGGTGCGCTGCTCCTGGTGGCGGCGGTCGGTGCGCTCGCGCTCGGGATCGTGGAGGGCGGCGAGTGGGGCTGGGCCAGCGCCGGGGTGCTCGGCGCGTGGGCCGTCGCGCTGGCGGCGGGCGCGGGGTTCGCGGTGCGCTCGGCCCGCCACCCGGCGCCCGTGGTGGAGCCCGCGCTGCTCCGGGCTCCCGGGGCCGCGGTGGCCGACGCCGGCGTGTTCCTGTTCTCGATGGGGTTCTTCTCGCTGCTGCTCAGCACGTCGCTGTTCCTGACCGAGGTCTGGGACTACTCGACGCTCCAGGCGGGCATCGCGTTCGCCCCCGGGCCGCTGATGGTGGCGCTGCTCTCCGGCCCGGCGGGCGCGCTCGCGGGCCGGGTCGGGACGCGGCCGCTGGTGCTGGCCGGCTCGGCCGCGTTCGCCGTCGGCAACCTGTGGTGGATCCTCCGCGCCGGGACCGAGCCCGACTACCTGTCCGACGTCCTGCCGGGAATGCTGCTGAGCGGCATCGGCGTGGCCCTGGTGTTCCCGATCCTCGCGGGGGCCGCCGTGTCGGGGCTGCCGCCCGGCCGGAGCGCCACGGGGAGCGCCCTGTTCAACACGGCCCGCCAGATCGGCGGGGTGGTCGGCGTGGCCGTGTTCGTCGCGATCCTGGGCGACCGCCTGGACCTCTCCGGCTTCCGCGCCGGCTGGGTGTTCATGGCGGCGAGCGCCCTGGCCGCCGGGGCGCTCGCCCTGATGCTGCCCGGCCGTCTCGCATCGCGACCCGCCCCGGCCCCGCCCGTTCTCCGTCCGGAGCGTGCCGCATAGCGTGAGCCGATGTCGTCACCGGTCCCGGTCGCGGACACCGTCCTGCAGCAGGCGCTGGGGACGTTCCTCGCGGAGGATGAGCAGGTGGTGGCGGCGGCGTTCGTCGGGTCTGTCCGAGGGCGGATGCTGCGCACCGGGGTCGACTGGACCGGGATCGACTCGCTGGTCGTGATGACCGACCGCCGCCTCATCCGGGTCATCGCATGGTCCTGGAACGAAGCCTACGGCGGTTCGGAGTCCCCGGACCTGTGGGGGGCGATGGCTGTCCATTGGAAGGCCGGGACCCTCCTGCCCGGCCGGGCCTCGCTGACCCGACGCTCGCTCTGGCTCGGCGACGTCCGGGACGCCGGCGTCAGGATCGACCCCGTTCGGTTCTCCAGCGATCGCCTCGTGATCCAGACCGTCCTCGGGGAGGTGACGCTCCGAGGCCCGCAGCCGGAGCTCCGCGTCCTCGAGCGCGCCCTGATCGAGGCGCTCGCCGGGCCCGGGCGGCACACGCTGGCGCCGCCGTCCCCGCTCCCGCCGGTGCCGGTCGGCGGGTGGGGGGCGCGGATCATCGCGATCCTCCGACCGGCGCGGCCCGAGCGCGACCGCCGGCCGGGCGTCTGACCGCAGGCCTCAGGCCGCGGACGGCGCCGGGGTCCCCTCCTCCTGCCGGGGGCGGCCCCACTCATCGTCGTGCACCAGCGTCCGCCACGGCCGCCGCACCGCCGCCGCCTCCGGCCGCAGGCCCACCGGGAACTCGACCGGATATCCCAGCGGCGTGAGGTAGTGCACCCCGTGCTCGGCGGGGATGCCGAGCAGGTCGCGGTACTCGTCCTCCACGAACCAGTGGAAGATCGTGGGGGTGGTCCCCAGGCCGAGGGCGCGCGCCGCCACGAACAGATTCTCGAGCGCGAACGCGACCGAGGTGTGCTCGCTGAACGTCTCGATGCGCTGCTTCATCGGCTCGTCCGGGAACGTGAACCGGGGGACGCTGAGCCCCGCGATCCACACCGGCACGTCGCGGTAGCTGCCGAGCGCCGTCTCGGCGTAGCCGGCCGCCCACTCGGCATGCTCCGCGTCGCTGCGGTCCTTCTGCGGCCGGTTGATGGCGAAGTACTCCGCGGCGCCGCGCAGCACCAACTCGGCCAGCGCGGCCCGCCGCACCGGGTCGCGCACCACGATGAAGCTCCACGCCTGGGCGTTGTGCCCGGTCGGGGCGAGGAGGGCGAGGCGCATGATGCGGTCGATGTCCTCGTCGGACACCGGCCGGTCGGTGTACCGGCGCACGCTGCGCCGCTTGCGGATCGCGTCGAGCGCGTCCATGGGGAGCCACCTCCGGGCTGGCTTGCGTGATGGAAGGGACCATCCCACGGCGAGTTGCGTCATGCAAGTCGCGACTGGACGACGGACCTATACTCGGATGGAGAGTGTCCGACGCCGCCGATCTCCGAGCGCAGCTCGCGAACCTGCCAACCGGTCCCGGCGTCTACATCTACCGTGACGCCTCCGACCGGGTGCTCTACGTCGGGAAGGCGAAGAGCGTCCGGAAGCGGGTGCTCTCGTACTTCCAGGCGCCGCTGCGCCCCGACGAGGGCGCGGAGCGCCGGCGCATGACCGCGCGCGGGGGCCTCCACCCCAAGACGGACGAGCTCGTCGGCCGGATCGCCCGCGTCGACACGTTCGTGACCGGGTCGGAGAGCGAGGCCCTGATCCTCGAGGCCAACCTCGTGAAGACGCACCGGCCGCCGTTCAACGTGCGGCTGCGCGACGACAAGAGCTACCCGTACATCGGGATCAGCCTCGACGAGGAATACCCGCGCGTCTACTTCACGCGCGAGGCGCACCGGCGCGACCGGCTCTACTTCGGGCCGTTCTCAAACGCCTACAAGGTCCGGGACACCCTCAACCTGATCAACAAGGTCTTCCCGAGCCGTCCCTGCGAGGGCCGCGAGCCCGGCCGCCCGTCCGGGGTCCCGTGCCTCGACTACCACATCAAGCGGTGCCTGGCGCCGTGCGTCGGCTACATCTCCAAGGAGGACTACCGGGCGCTGATCGACCAGATCATCGCCTTCCTCTCGGGCCGCTACCGGGGCCTGGAGCGGGAGCTCGAGGGCGAGATGCGCGAGGCCGCCGCGGCCCAGGAGTTCGAGCGGGCCGCCTCGCTGCGCAACCGCCTCCAGGCGATGCGCCACCTGATGGAGCGCCAGTTCGCGACGGCCGGCTCGGTGGGGACCGCCGACGTCCTGGGCGTCGCCCTGGAGGGCGACACGGCCAACGTGCAGGTGCTCCAGGTGCGCGACGGCGTCGTGCAGGACCGCCAGTCGTTCTTCCTCGACGCCGCCGGCGCGGAGGACGAGCCGACGGTGCTCGTGCAGTTCGCGTACGAGTACTACGCGCTGGCGCTGGCGATCCCGTCGCGGGTGATCGTGGCCCAGGGGAGCGAGGCCGCCGCCGACCTGGAGGCGCTGCTCACCGATCGCAGGGGCAGCCGGGTCGAGGTGCGCGCCGCCGCCCGCGGCGACAAGCGCCGGATGGCCGAGCTCGCGACCCGCAACGCCCGGTTCGCGCTGGAGCAGGACGTGCGCCGCCACGAGCAGGCGCGCGCCCGCCGCCGCGACGCGCTCGCCGACCTCCAGGCCCGTCTCGACCTGCCGGCGCCGCCGGTGCGGATCGAGTGCTACGACATCTCGAACCTGGGCGAGACCTACGCGGTGGCGTCGATGGTGGTGTTCGAGGGCGGGGCGCCTGCCAAGTCGCACTACCGCACGTTCACCATGCGCTACGACGGCGGCCCCGACGACTTCGCCCGGATGGAGGAGGCCATCACCCGGCGCTTCTCGCGGATGACGGCGGACGAGGAGGACCCCTCGTTCGCGTCGCGCCCGGGGCTGGTGGTGATCGACGGCGGCAAGGGCCAGTTGGGGGCGGCGCTCGCCGGCCTCGCGGCGGCCGGCGCGGAGGACGTGCCGGTCGTGAGCCTCGCGAAGAAGCGCGAGGAGGTGTTCCGCCCCGGGCGGCCCGACCCGCTGCTGCTCGACGAGGGCTCCGCCGCCCTGCGCGTGCTCCAGCACATCCGCGACGAGGCCCACCGCTTCGCGCTGCGCCACCACCGCGGCCGGCGCGGCCGAGGGATGACGGAGAGCGTGTTCGACGCGCTGCCGGGCGTCGGCCCGTCCCGCAAGGCGGCGCTGCTGCGGCACTTCGGCTCGGCCGACCGCTTCCTGGCCGCCAGCCGCGAGGAACTGGAGGCGGTGCCGGGGGTGCCGTCGAAGGTGGCCCGCGACGTGTACGACCGCCTCCACAAGACCGCGGCCCCCGGCGGCGGCGCGGCCCGCGTCGGCGACGGTGACGGGGCCCGTTGGAACTGACGATCATCACCGGCATGTCCGGCGCCGGGAAGAGCCAGGCGATGGGCACGTTCGAGGACGCCGGCTGGTTCTGCGTCGACAACCTGCCGCCGGGGCTGCTGCCGGCGCTGGCCGACCTGGTGCTGCTGGAGGGCTCTCGCGTGGAGCGCGCCGCGGTGGTGTGCGACGTGCGCGGCGGGGTGTGGTTCCGGGAGCTCGAGCCGGTGCTCGAGCGGGTGCAGCAGTCCAGCGGCGTGCGCCCGCGGGTGGTCTTCCTGGAGGCGTCCGACGAGACGCTGCTCAACCGCTTCCGCGAGACGCGCCGCCCGCACCCGCTGACGCCCGGCGGGTCGGTGGTCGACGGCATCGAGCGCGAGCGGGCCGAGCTGAGCGACGTGCGGGAGCGCGCCGACGTGGTCATCGACACCACCGGGCTGTCGATCTGGGACCTGCGCCGGCAGATCTCCGAGGCGCTGATGCCGCCCGACGGGCGGCCGGGGATGCACGTGGAGTTCGTCTCGTTCGGCTACAAGCACGGCGTGCCGCGCGACGCCGACCTGCTGTTCGACGTCCGCTTCCTGCGCAACCCCCACTACGTGCCCGAGCTGCGGCCGTTCACCGGGCTCGACGCCCCGGTGGCCGAGTATGTCGCCGCCGCCCCCGGGTTCGCCGAGTTCCAGGACCGCTTGGAGGCGCTGCTCGACTTCCTGCTCCCCGCCTACGCGGAGGAGGGCAAGACCAGCCTCGTGGTGGGGATCGGCTGCACCGGCGGCCGCCACCGCAGCGTGGCGATCGCCGAGCGGCTCGCCCGGCGCTACGCGCGCACCATGGACGTCAGCGCGTCCCACCGCCACATCGGGCGGCCCAGCGCGCCGCCGGACGCGCCGGCGTGAGGCGGCGACCCCGGATCGCGGCGCTGGGGGGCGGGACGGGCCTCGCGTCGCTGCTGCGCGGCCTCAAGCGGGAGCCGCTGGACCTCACGGCGATCGTGACGGTGGCCGACGACGGCGGATCCTCCGGGCGGCTGCGCCGGGAGCTGGGCGTGCTCCCCCCGGGCGACATCCGCAACTGCCTGGTGGCGCTCGCCGACGACGAGTCCCTGCTCGGCACCCTCTTCCAGCACCGCTTCAGCGACGGCGACCTGTCGGGGCACTCGTTCGGGAACCTCTTCCTGGCGGCGCTCACCGAGGTGACCGGCAACTTCGACCTGGCCATCCAGGAGTGCTCCCGCGTCCTGAAGATCCGCGGCCGCGTGCTGCCGTCGACGTTGGAGTCGATCAGCCTGTGGGCGGAGCGGATGGCCGGCGGCCCGCCGGTCAACGGCGAGACCGCGATCGGGGAGGGCGGCGGGGCCTGCCGCCGGGTGTGGCTGGAGCCGGAGCCCGTGGCCCACGGCCCCGCGGTGGGCGCCATCGAGGAGGCGGACCTGGTGCTGCTGGGCCCCGGGAGCCTGTTCACCAGCGTGCTCCCGCACCTGGCGGTGCCCGAGATCGCGGCCGCCGTGGCCGACGCAGAGGGCCGGCGGGCGTACATCTGCAACGTCATGACCCAGCCGGGCGAGACCGACGGGTTCGATGCGGCGGACCATCTGGAGCGGGTGCTCGAGGCCGTCCCGGGCGGGGTGGACATGATCCTGGTCCATCAGGGGCCCCTCGACCCTCACTGGGTGGGGGTCTACGAGGCCCAGGGCCAGGTGCCCGTCCCGTTCGAACGGCGGCGCCTGGAGGCGCTGGGAGTACGGGTCGTGGCCGCAGATCTAGCCGACCGGGGGAGGCTGGTCCGGCACTCACCGGAGGCCCTCGCGGCCACCTTGGTTGCGCTCGTCGCCGAAACGCCAGTGAACTGATTCACGCAACGAGCGGCAACACGGTCCGGGAGGACATGCAACGGTTGCCACGAACAGATCGGCGGCCGTAGACTCACCCCGCGAGACGGGGCCCGGTCTCCGTCCGCGGTCGTGCCGCCACGCATGTCTTCTTCGTTTCCGGCGGGGCGACCTCCGTACTCGTCAAACAAGGAGTGAACGTTCACATGAGCGCTCGCGCCAAGGCGATCGCACCGCTCGCGATCGTCATCGGAGTTCTGTCCTTCCTCTGGACCGAGCTCGCGCTGAACTTCACGTTCCACTGGGTGACCGTTCAGGACAACCTGCTCGGCGACGGGCAGTTCGGTCTTCCTGAGAACTTCCACCTGATCCTCCCGACGGCCTTCATCTCGTGGGGCCTCTTCTTCGCCGCCGGTGGCGACAACGCCGCCTTCGGCAAGGTGTTCCTCGCCTGCGTGTTCGGCTCGGTGGCCGCTCTGATCACCATGCCGCTCGCGTTCAAGACGGCTGACGCTCCCGACTTCTGGGGCATCGCCCTCTGGGTCGGCATCTTCGCGTTCATCCTCGTGATGATCCTCATCGCGGGTGACTGGTACTACGTCGCCGGTACCTTCCCGGCGTTCGCATCCGTGTTCCTCTGGTGGATCGCGACGGGCCTCGACGGCTACGTCCCGAACGGTGGCGGCACCGACAACACCGTCGCCGCCCTCGGCGACCCCGCCACCGCCGGTATCGGCGCTGGCGCAGGTCTGCTCTCCACCCCGTGGCCGTGGGTCTGGTTCTCGACGTTCGTGACCCTCGTCTGCGGCTGCATCCTGGGCATCCTGTCCGCCAAGATCACGGCGGCCGTCACGCCCAAGCCGAAGGCGGCTGCCGAGGCGGCCTAGGCCCCTCCGCACCACCTGAACGCTCGTCGCCGGGGGGCCGCAAGGCCCCCCGGTCGCGTTGTAGAGCGAATGCCCACTCGGGGGCGTCGCGCCCGCTGCCGATGACCCCTCTCGTGGCCGAGTCCTCCCAGCGTCCCCCCGCGTCGTGGTACCGGGAGGCGGGCAACCCCGGGGTGCTGCGCTGGTGGGACGGCGAGCGCTGGACCGAGCACCGCGCGCCGGACCCCGCGTTCGCCACGCGGCCCGGCCCGTCGGTCGCCCGGGCCCCTCGGGTCGACGGCGCGCTCCTGGGGGCGGGGGCGACGGGCATCGTCGCCGCGCTGCTGGCGCTGGCGGCGCTGAAGCTCCCGCTGCTGGCGGGCGGCGGGTTCAGCCTCGACATCTGGACGCTGCGGACCCAGCAGTCGACGCCTGGGGACTTCTGGAAGAGCCTGGTCCTCGGGGCCGTGATCGCGGGCGTGGCGGGGCTGTTCTCGTGCCTCGCGGCCGCGGGGCGCGCGTCGGCGGCGGGGCGCCGGGTGGGCGCGTGGGGCCTGGTGGTCGCGGCGTTCCCGCTCGCGTGGACGGCGGTGATGGCGGGCACCGAGATCAGCGAGATCGCGGTGCCGCCCGGGATGCAGATCGGCTGGGGCGCCGCCCTGTACGTCGCGGTCCTCGCGTCGGCCCTCGCCGCCGGGGCCGGGGTGCTCGCGCTCGTGCGCGACCACCGCGCCGCGCGGTAGGCGCGTTCGAGGAACCCCGTGTTCTACTGACGCCGTGGACCCCGCGGAGCTCGAGTGGATCGCGTGGACGAACCCGATCACCACCGCGTTCGCCGCGGAGGTCGCGGCCGCGGACCTGTCGGGCCGGACCGTGGCGTGCCACCAGCACATCCTGGCCGACACCATCTGCATCGCCGGCCCGCTCCTCCAGGCCGGGGCCCGCGTCCGCATGGCGCCGTGCAACCCCGACAGCACCGACGACCGCGCCGCGGCGCATCTCGCCTCGATGGGCGCCGAGATCCGGGGCCACGCCGGCATGTCCGCCGCCGAGCACGCCGACGCGCTGGCGTGGCTGGCGGACGAACCCGCCGACGCGCTGTGCGACATGGGCGGTGAGCTGATCGCCGCGGCAGCGGCAGCGGGGCGCCGCCCGGCCGGCGCGCTCGAGGCCACCACGACCGGCCTGCACCGGCTGGCCGGCCTCGACATCCCGTTCCCGGTCCTGGACTGGAACGGGATCGCGCTCAAGGACCTCATCCACAACCGGCACCACGTGGGCGCCCAGACCTGGCCGGCGTTCACCGCGATCACCGGCCTGTCGCTGTACGGCCGCGAGATCGTCGTGGTCGGGTTCGGCCCCGTCGGCCAGGGCGTCGCGTTGCGTGCCCGCGACCAGGGCGCCAGCGTCACGGTGGTCGACCTCGACCCGGTCCGGCTGATCCGGGCGCAGCACCACGGCTGCCGCGTGGCCGACTTCGACGACGCCGTCCGCCGGGCGAGCGTGGTCGTCACCGCGACCGGCGTCGACGGCGTGGTCGGAGCCGCACAGGTCGCGCGCCTCCCCGACGGCGCGATCCTCATGAACGTGGGCCACAGCCACCGCGAGATCGACGTCGACTGGCTGGACCGGCACCCCCGCACCGAGCTGCGCCGGCACCTCGAGCGGTATGACGTGGACGGCCGGCGCGTGCATCTGCTCAACCGGGGCAGCCTCGTGAACCTGGCGGCCGGTCTGGGCACCGGCGCACCGCAGCTGTTCGACCCCTTCGCGGCGATCATGCTGCTCGGGCTCGACGCGATCCTCGCGGGGCGCGTCGCCGACCTCCCGGCGGGTGTGCAGCGGTACCCCGCCGAACTCGAGACCCGCGTCGCCCGCGCCCTGGTCGACGGCTCGATCGTCTAGCGGCGGCAGGACCCCCAGAGGCCGCGGCCCGCGTCGCGGGCCTCCCGCTCCGCCGCGCGGAGCTCCGGCTGCAGGCGGCCGCGGCCGTCTCCGCGGAAGACCTCCGCCGCGCCCTCGCGCACCAGGGCCACGTTGACGGTCTCCGTCGCGCCGCCCGCCGTGACCTCGCCGAGCAGGCGGCCGTACCGGTCCTCGGCGCCCTGGCTCGGGTCGGTCGCCACCGTGACGTCCGCGCCCTTCGGCATGAGCCGCCGGGCGGCGGCGGCCGCCTGCGGTCCCCAGCACTCCACCGGCCGGTCGGGGGTGACGCTCTCCGGGGCGTCCACGCCCAGCAGCCGCACGCGGGTGTCGTCGCCGTCGATGCGCAGGATCACGGTGTCACCGTCGACCACCCGCACCACCCGCGCCTGGGCGCCCGCGCCTGCGGGCCCGGGGTCGTCCCCGCTGCAGCCGGCGACGGTCGCCGCGGACGCGAGGGCGGCGGCGATCGCGATGAACGTGCGGATCGTGACGCGCGCGGCTCGGCTCATCCGCGGAAGCCTGCCAGGGGAGGCCTGGTAGATTCGGGGCCGTTTTCGACCGGGAGGGAACAGCCGGATGAGCGTGCGCGTCGGGATCAACGGGTTTGGCCGCATCGGACGGAACGTGTACCGCGCGGCGGCGCTGGGCGAGACGGATGTCGAGATCGTGGCCGTGAACGACATCACGGACACGAGGACCCTCGCGCACCTGCTCGAGTACGACTCCACCTTCGGCCGCTATCCGGGCCACGTGCACGCCCATGACGATCACATCCACGTCGAGGACGGCGAGGTACGCGTCTTCGCCGAGCGCGACCCCGCCAAGATCGCCTGGGGCGACGTGGGCGTCGACGTCGTCATCGAGAGCACCGGCTTCTTCACCGACCGCGACAAGGCCGCGGCCCACCTGCGCGACGGGGTGCAGAAGGTGATCATCTCCGCCCCAGCCAAGGGCCCCGACGCCACGATCGTGATCGGGGTAAACGACGACGCGTACGACCCGGAGCAGCACCACGTCATCTCCAACGCGTCGTGCACCACCAACTGCCTGGCACCGGTGGTGAAGGTGCTGATGGACGAGTTCGGGGTCGAGCGCGGCGTCATGACGACGTGCCACTCGTACACCGGTGACCAGCGGCTCCTCGACGCGCCCCACAGCGACCTTCGCCGTGCCCGCTCCGCCGCCCTCTCCATCATCCCGACGTCCACGGGCGCCGCCCGCGCGATCGGCGAGGTGATCCCCGAGATGAAGGGCAAGCTCGACGGCATCGCATTCCGTGTGCCGACGCCGGACGGCTCGGTGGTGGACCTGGTCGCCGAGGTGAGCCGCGCGACGACCAAGGAGGAGGTCAACGAGGCCTTCCGCGCCGCCTCGGAGGAGGGCCCCCTGGTCGACATCCTGGGCTACACCGACGACCCGATCGTGTCGCGCGACGTGGTCGGCGACCCCCGGTCGTCCCTGTTCGACGCCCCCCTCACGATGGTCAACGGGACGACGGTCAAGGTGATCTCCTGGTACGACAACGAGTGGGGCTACTCGTGCCGGGTCGTCGACCTGGCCGAGAAGGTCCTCCCTACCTGAGGCCGCGCCGGTGAGCCGCCTCCTCGGGATCGACGACCCGGGGGTCGACTGGTCGGGCGCGCGCGTCCTGGTGCGCGCCGACCTGAACGTGCCGCTCGACGGCGGCCGCGTGACCGACGACGCCCGCATCCGCGCCTCCGTCCCGACGCTCGAGTACCTGCTGAAGGCCGGCGCCGGGGTGGCGGTGTGCTCGCACCTCGGCCGCCCGAAGGGCGAGCGGAAGTCGGAGCTGTCGCTCGCGCCCGCGGCCGCCCGCCTGGGCGAGCTGATGGGCCGCCGCGTTGAGCTGCTGCCCGACTGCGTCGGCGAGGAGGTCCGCGGCCGGGTGTCGTCGCTCGGCGCCGGCGAGCTGGTGATGCTGGAGAACCTCCGCTTCCACGCGGGGGAGGAGCAGAACGACCCGGCCTTCGCCGACCGGCTCGCGCAGGGCTACACGCACTACGTCAACGACGCGTTCGGCGCCGCCCACCGCGCCCACGCCTCCACCGAGGGCGTCGCCCGCCGGCTCCCCGCCCGCGCCGGGCTGCTGCTGAAGCGCGAGGTCGAGGTGCTGGAGGGGCTCCTGCGGAACCCCGCGCACCCGTTCATCGCGGTGCTGGGCGGCTCGAAGGTGAGCGACAAGCTGCCGCTCATCCGCAGCCTGCTGGAGCGCTGCGACCGCGTCATGATCGGCGGCGCGATGTGCTTCACGTTCCTGGCCGCCCAGGGCGAGCCCGTCGGCAAGTCGCTCCACGAGGGACCGGACGGGCAGGCGATGGCGCGTGAGCTGATGGAGCTGGCCGTCCGCCTCAACTGCGCCCTGCAGCTGCCGGTGGACGTGCTGGTCGCCGACCGGTTCGACGCGGACGCCGACCTCGAGGTGGTCCCCACCGACGACATCTCCGACGGCTGGATGGGCGTCGACATCGGCCCCCGCACCTCGGCGGCGTACCGGGAGGCGATCAGCGCCGCGGGCACCGTCTTCTGGAACGGCCCGATGGGCGCGTTCGAGATCCCGCCGTTCGCCGACGGCACCCGCGCCGTGGCCGACGCGATGGCCGGGTCGGGCGCCACGACCGTGGTCGGGGGCGGCGACTCCGGGGCGGCGGTCGCCCAGTTCGGGATGTCCGACCGCTACACCCACGTCTCCACCGGCGGCGGCGCCGCCCTGGAGATGCTGGAGGGCAGGACCCTGCCCGGCGTCGCCGCCCTCCCCACCGCATGAGCGAACGACGTCCGCTGATCGCGGGGAACTGGAAGATGAACAAGACGGGCGTCGAGGCGCGGGAGCACGTGGCGCGCCTGCGGGCCCACCTCGGCGAGGGCGACCTGACGGCCGACGTGGCCGTCTGCCCGCCGTTCACCGCCCTGGAGGCCACCGCCCGCGCCGCCTCCGGCAGCAACGTGAAGGTGCTGGCGCAGGCCGTCCACGAGGCCGAGAAGGGGGCCCACACCGGGGAGATCTCGGCCGGGATGATCCTGGCGACCGGGGCCGAGGGCACCATCGTCGGCCACTCGGAGCGCCGGGCGGCGGGGGAGACCGACGCCCAGGTGGCCGCCCGCGTGCGCGCCGCGCTCGACGCCGGCCTCTCCGTGATCATGTGCTGCGGCGAATCGCTGTCCCAGCGCGAGGCGGGGGAGACGGAGGCCTGGCTCACCGCCCAGGTGCGCGCCGGCCTGGAGCACGTCCGGGCGGACGAGGTCGACCGGCTCGCGATCGCGTACGAGCCGATCTGGGCGATCGGCACCGGCCGCACCGCCACCCCCGAGATCGCCCAGGAGGCGTGCGCGCTGGTCCGCGCCGTCGCCGGCGAGCGGGTGGACGGCGCCGCGCTGCGGGTGCTGTACGGCGGGAGCGTCACCCCCGAGACCGCGCCCGAACTGCTGGCGCAGCCCGACATCGACGGCGCCCTGGTGGGCGGCGCCAGCCTCGACCCGGACGCGTTCGCCGCGATCGTCGCCGCGGCCTGATGGCCGGCCCTCTCGTCCTGGTCGTCATCGACGGGTTCGGCATCGCGCCCGCCGGGCCCGGCAACGCCGTCAGCCTGGCGCGCACGCCCGCGCTCGACCGCCTGGCCGCCGAGGGCTCCGGCACCCGCATCAACGCGTCGGGCCTGCCGGTGGGGCTGCCGGACGGGCAGCAGGGCAACTCCGAGGTGGGCCACCTCAACCTCGGCGCGGGCCGCCGCGTGCCCCAGATGCTGGTGCGGATCGACGAGGCCATCGCCGACGGCTCCATCGCCCGCAGCCCCGCCCTCCAGGGTGCGCTCGAGCGCGGCCGCGAGCGCACGCTGCACCTGCTGAGCCTCGTCGGCCCGGGCGGCGTCCACGCCAGCCAGGCGCACCTGCTGGCGCTCATCCGGATCGCCCGCGACGCCGGGGTCCAGCGGATCGTCGTCCACGCGATGACCGACGGCCGCGACACGCGCCCCGACATGGGCCTCGCCGCGGTGGAGGAGATCGAGGCGGCCGGCGTCCCCGTCGGCACGGTCGTCGGCCGGTACTGGGGGATGGACCGCGACCGCCGCTGGGACCGCACCCGCAAGGCCTACGACGCGATCGTGCACGGCACGGGCGTCCACCGCGCGAGCGCCGCCGAGGCGGTCCGCGCCTCCTACGACGCCGGCGTGACCGACGAGTTCATCGACCCGGCGGTGATCGGCGACGTCGCGGCCACCCGCCTCCGCGACGGCGACGCCCTCGTCTACGTGAACTTCCGCCCCGACCGGGCGCGGCAGCTCACGCAGGCGTTCGCCGACCCGGCGTTCGACGGCTTCGACCGCGGCCCCGAGCCGCCCGTGCCGGCCATGACGACGATGACCCGCTACAAGGCCGAGTTCACTGCGCCCGTCCTGTTCGAGGCGCAGGACGTGCGCCAGGGGCTGGCGGAGGTGGTCGCCGGCCAGGGCCGCCGCCAGCTGCACGTGGCGGAGACCGAGAAGTACGCCCACGTCACGTTCTTCTTCAACGGCGGCCGCGAGGAGCCGTTCGACGGCGAGCGCCGCATCCTGGTGCCCTCCCCGCAGCACGTCCCCACGTACGACCAGGCGCCGGAGATGAGCGCGGGCGGGATCCGCGAGGCCGTGGTGGAGGGCGTGGCCGCGGGCGAGGACGAGCTGCTGGTCGTGAACTTCGCCAACGCCGACATGGTCGGCCACACCGGCGTCGTCGAGGCCGCGGTGCGCGGCATCGAGACGGTCGACGCCTGCATGGCCGACATCCGCGCCGCCGTCGCCGCCGCCGGCGGCCTGCTGTGCGTGACGGCCGACCACGGCAACAGCGAGTTCATGATCGAGCCCGACGGGAGCCCGAACACCGCGCACACCAGCAACCCGGTGCCGCTGTGGATCGACCGTCCCGGCCTGGCGCTGCGCGAGGGCGGCGCGCTGGGTGACGTCGCGCCGACCCTCTGCGGCCTGATGGGCTGGGACCCGGGGCCGTCGATGACGGGGTCGCCGCTCCTCTGAGGGGTTGACCGCCCCGGCGGGGCGGTGGATCGTCGGGGCATGGAGGCGATCGCCCTCCGCCCGGTCGACGCCGTCACGGTGACGACCCTCGTCGACAACGTCACCGACTCGCTGCTGCCCGACCAAGGGCCGGCGTCGCGTCCGTGGGTGGCCGACGCGCCGCGGGTCCCGGTGGCGCTGTTCGTGGGCGGCGACGCCGACGACGCCCTGCGCGGCGAGCACGGCTTCGCGGCCCTCGTCACCGTGAGCGACGGCGGGCGCGTCACCCGGATCCTGTTCGACGCGGGGCGCACCCCCGATGGCCTCGTCGAGAACATGCGCCGCCTGCGGATCGACCCGCGCGACATCGACGTCATCGTCCTCAGCCACGGCCACTGGGACCACGTCACCGGGATGGAGGGGCTCGCCCGCCGCCTCGGCCGCGCGAGCCTCCCGGTGCTGATCCACCCGGAGTTCTGGAGCCGCCGCAGGCTCGCGTTCCGCGGTGGCCGGGAGCCGTTCGAGCTGCCGACGGCGAGCCCGGCGGCGCTGCGGGGCGCGGGCTTCGAGATCGTGGAGGACCGGCGGCCGTCCTTCCTCCTGGACGGGGCGCTCCTGGTGACCGGGGAGGTGGACCGCACGACCGCGTTCGAGGTGGGTTTCCCCGGCCACGAGGCCCACCGCGGCGGCGGGTGGGAGCCGGACCCGCTGATCCTGGACGACCAGGCGCTGGTCGCCCACGTCCGCGGCCGCGGCCTGGTGGTGCTCACCGGCTGCGGGCACGCCGGCGTCGTCAACATCCTCCGCCACGCCCGGGCGCTCACCGGCGAGGACCGGATCCACGCCGTCGTCGGCGGCTTCCATCTGACCGGCCCGGCGTTCGAGCCGGTCATCGCGCCGACGTGCGACGCGCTGGCCGACCTGGCGCCCGACCACCTGGTCCCCGCCCACTGCACCGGCTGGCGGGCGCAGCACGCCATGGCCGCCCGGTTCCCCGACGCGTTCATCCCGAACTGCGTCGGCACGCGCTTCACGTTCGCCGCGGCGGCCTAGGCGCTCCCCGAGCCCTCCAGCGCCGGGAGCCCGTCGATGCTGCGGGCGTTGCGCGTGCGGCGGTACTCCTCCAGGCCCGCGTCACCCTTCGAGCGGGCCCACTTGACCAGCTGCTCGCGGTCGCCCTCCATCGTCATCCGGGGCACCCCGAAGCCGCACGAGTCGGACACCCGGTCGACGTCCACGCGGATGATCGCCCGCCGGCCGGGCTGGTCGGCGAAGCGCGCGGCCAGCGCGTCGAACCCGTGGGCGTCCGGCAGCAGCACCTCGCCGCGGCCGTGCAGGCGCACGATGTTGGGTGGGCCCTCGAACGCGCAGAACATCAGGCAGATTCGGCCGTCGTCGCGGAGGTGCGCGATGGTCTCGGCGCCGCTGCCGGTCAGGTCGAGGTACGCCACCTCGCGCGGGCCGATGACGGCGAAGCAGCCGCCCAGCCCCTTCGGCGACACGTTCACGTGGCCCTCACCGCCCGCCGGCGCCGTGGCGACGAAGAACATCGGCTGCGCCAGCATGAACGCCGCCAGGCGCTCCCCGATCTCCGGGTGCTCCTTGCTCACGGCGTGAGCGCCTCGTCGACGCGGTCCCCGAGGTCGTCCAGCCGCTCGCGCGCCTCGCGCCGGAGACGATCGACCTCCTCGTCGGTCGCGCCCTCGCGGCGCGCCTCACGGATCTGCCGCTCCACGTCCGCCCGTGCGTCGCGGATGGCGCGCCGCGCCCGCGCCTTCGCCTGGTCCAGGCGGGCGCCGGTCGCGTCCTGGGCGTCGTCGACCAGGTCGTCGACGCGCGCCTGCGCGCGGTCGAGGTCGTCGCTCAGCCCGGCCTGGTCCAGCGCCGCGTTCGCCTGGGAGCGGGCCCGGTCGACGGCGTCGCCCGCCTCCTCGCCGCATGCGGCGAGCGCGAGCACGCCGGTCAGGGCGATCAGGATCAGGGCGAGGTGTGGCGTCCGCACGCCTCGGGTTGTACCATCGCCGGGCCGGCGGACGCCGGTGACCACTGGAGGGCCTCGAAGCATGGAGACCGCGATGACCGAGCGGGCGGCGCAGCCGCCTCGCACCGTCGCGTCCATGCCGGGCGCCCTCGCCGCCGCCCTCCGCTGAGGGGGTGGGCCGCCAGGGGCGCCCTCTCGGAGGGAGTCCCCAGTTGTCCCAGCATCACCTCGCGGCGTTCGCGCCGCTCGGATGGTCCCCGTCCCGCCAGGCGGAGCTCGACGCGCTCGGGCGCCCCGGCGCGATCCCCGCCCGGATCGGCCGCGTCGACCGCGGCGCGTCGCTCGCCGTCACCGCCGCCGGCCCCGTCCGGGTGGAGGCCTCCGGCCTCGTCGCCGGCGACTGGGTCGCGCTCGAGGGCGGCCGCCTCGCCGCGGTCCTGTCGCGCAGCACCCTGCTGTCCCGGCGCGCCGCCGGCCGTCCCGACGCGGAGCAGGCGATCGCCGCCAACATCGACGTCGTCGCGATCGTCCACGGCCTCGACCGGCCGCTCCGCGACCGGCGGCTCCACCGCGCCCTGGCCCTCGCCTGGGACTCGGGCGCCACGCCGGTCGTGGTCCTCACCAAGGCCGACCTCGACGAGGCCGCGGCGTCGCGCGCCCTGGACGCCGAGGTGGCGTTCGGCGTCGACGCCCTGCCCGTCAGCGCCCGCACCGGGGAGGGGCTCGAAGCCCTCGCCGCCCGCGCCCGCCCCGACCGCACGCTGGTGCTGATCGGCGAGTCGGGCGCCGGCAAGTCGACGCTCGTCAACGCCCTGGTCGGCCGCGAGGCCCTCGCGACCGGCGCCGTTCGCGAGGGCGACCACAAGGGTCGTCACACCACCACCGCCCGCCACCTGGTGCCGCTGCCCGGCGGCGGGGCGCTCATCGACACGCCCGGGGTCCGCGAGCTGGGCCTCTGGGGGTCGGAGGAGGGGGTGCGGGCGGCGTTCGCCGACATCGCGGCCCTGGCGGGGGCCTGCCGCTTCGGCGACTGCCGCCACGACGGCGAGCCCGGCTGCGCCGTGGCCGACGCCGCCGCCGACGGGTCGCTCGACCCGGGGCGCCTCGACAGCCACCGGGACCTGCTCCGCGAGATGGCGTCGCTCGCCCGCCGCGAGGACGAGCGGGCGTGGCGGGCCCACGGCCGCCAGGGGTCGCGGATGGCCCGCGAGGCCGCGYGTCACAAGCGCCGGGGGCGCTCGTGACGCGCGGACGCGGTCAGCCCTTCTGCAGCAGGGTCGCCCGGATCGTGGCCTTGGCGGTGCTCGGGCCGCCGGCCTTCCGGGTGACCGTGTACCTCCACACGCCCGCCTTGGGGCTCGTCACCTTGAAGGAGCGGAACGTGCGGCCCTTCTGGAGGGTGATCCCGCGCTGGTTCTTGCGGATCTCCTTCTTGGTACCCGGCTTGCGGAGGCTGATCCCGAAGGTGCCGCCGTTCCAGCTCACCGAGAAGGTCGCCTGCTTCTGGCCCTTCGGGACCTTGACCGTGAACGCGCGCGACTGGCCGGGCTTGAGGCGCAGGCTCTTGCGGAGGACGGTCTTGGTGATGTCCGGGCGCCCGAGGGTCACGCGGCGCGGGCTGCCGGGCGGATCGATGAAGACCTTGGCCGGCGCGCTGCGCAGGCCGCGGGAGTCCTCGGCGACCACCGTGAACGTGTCGGCGACCGGCGCGCCGGAGGAGTTGTACGAGACCGCTCCGGCCGGCGTGACCGTGACCGTCCCGCGGGCCGGCTGCGTCGCGACCGACCAGCGGAGCGCCGCCGTTGCCGGTGCGGCGTCCGAGCCGTTCGCCGGCGACGAGGCGGTGACGCGCCGTCCCCGGACCTGCGGCTCGATGACCTTCGCCGACAGCTGCAGCGACGCCTTCCCGGCGGCGTCCAGGACGTCGGCCTTCTGGTCGGCGACGACCCCCGGCACGTCGAACGGCCGCAGGTCGGCGTCGTTGGCGGTGGCGCCGCCCTGGTTGAGCACGCCGTTGGGGTCCACGCGGGCGCGGAAGGTACCCTCGCCCGGCGCGACGCCGGCGATCTCGAAGTAGGCCGAGTTGGCGGAGCTCAGGTCGATGACGTCCTGCCAGCCGGTGCTGATGCCGGCCGAGAACCCGCTGGCGGCCTGGTTGAGCTCATTGCACTTGGCGTTGCCGGTGACCGACCCGCCGATCGGCGTGCCCGCCGGGGCGAACGCGGACGGCCCGGGCGCCGGCGCGCCGGCCTCGGGGAACGCCGCGTTGTCCTCGCGGCAGGTGGCCCCGAGCGCGCTGTCGACCGCCGGCCCGGCGACCGGCGTGAGGGTGTACTTGGCGATCCCCTCGATGCCCCACCCGTAGGAGCCGCCGCCGAACGGGGTCCCCACCAGGCGCACCGCGGGGCCGAGTGTCGCGCTGGGCCCGCCCTCGACGTTCTGGACCGCGGCCGCGACCGGCGCCTCGGGCGGGCCGCTGCCCGCGCCGGCGCTGATGCTGAAGGGTCCGCCGAGGTTCGCGACCTGGGTGGGGAAGTGGTACTTCGCCGAGTAGACGCCGTTCGTGACCGAGGTGTCGACGTACCAGCGCGACTGCGCCAGGGTGCCCTCGCTCGGCACGAACGGGACGAGGTCCGGCGGGGCCGCCGCGGCCGACGCCGCCGGTGCCAGTACCGCGATCCCCGCCAGCCCCAACGCAATGCGCGACCCACGGCGCGACGGCGCGCCCTGCGCCGTGCCTCCGCGGGCGCGTCGCGGTCCGGTCATACGCGCCCCTCCACTCGTCGAACAGAACTGGTGACCTGTAATACGCGACAATCCGCCGAAGAGGGTAGAGCGATGTTATGAGAGCAAACTCATCTGAAGTCCCTGCGTGTGCGCGGGTGCGGGGGACGGGGCGCCCCGCTGACGCCGCTCCTCCCGGAAGTCGAACCGGTTCCGCCGGGGCCGCCGAAGCCCGCCGTGGCGGGCCACCATGTCGCGCACCATCGTGGTGAGGCGCTCGCGCTCCTCGGCGGCCGCGTAGGCCCGGCGGTAGCGCCGGCGCATCTCCGGCATCAGCTCGGGGCGGCTCGCCTCCAGCCACGCGAGGTAGTGCTCCCGGACGCCGGGCCGGAGGTGCAGCAGGATCGGCGTGATCGCCGKGGCGCCCGCCTCGACGCACGCCCGCACGACCGCCTCGATCTGGGCCGGGTCGTCGGAGATGCCGGGCAGGACCGGCGCCATCAGCACCCCGCACGGCAGGCCGGCGTCGGTGAGCCGCGCGACCGTCTCGACGCGGCGCAACGGGTTCGGCGTGTGCGGCTCGACGGCCCGCCAGACGTCCTCGTCGAGGCAGCCGATCGAGAAGGCGGTGCTCACCTCGGTGCGCGTCGCGGCCTCGGCGAGCAGGTCGATGTCGCGCCCGATGAGCGTCGACTTGGTGAGGATCGAGAACGGGTTCCCCGCCTCGGTCAGCGCCTCGACGACCCCGCGGGTCAGGCGGTAGCGCCCCTCGACCGGCTGGTACGGGTCCGTGTTGGTGCCCATGGCGATCTCCTCGCCGGTCCACCGCGGAAGCCGCAGCTCCGCCCGCAGGCGCTCGACCGCGTTGACCTTCACCACGATCCGGCGGTCGAAGTCCTGCCCGATGTCGAAGCCGAGGTACTCGTGGGTGGGCCGCGCGAAGCAGTAGACGCAGGCATGGCTGCAGCCCCGGTACGGGTTGACCGTCCAGCGGAACGGCACCGGCGACGCGTCCGGCACCCGGTTGATGACCGTCTTCGCCCGGACGTGGAGCAGCTCCAGGCCGGCGAGCTCGCCCCGCCCCTCGTGCACCGTCGCGCCGGGCAGGAGCGTCGACTGCGCGCCCTCGTCACCGGCCAGCCGCCAGCGGAACTGGGGTGAGCCGTCGGTGGGGGCGGGCTTGGCCACGCCCCCACGCTATCGAACACATGTTCGATCAGGCAAGCGGGTCAGTCGCGGTGCACGCCGAACCCGGCCTTGCCATCGCTCATATACTGGTAGGGAGTATCAAGCGACCTGGGGAGGGAGCCGTGGATCCGCTGACCACGATGGCGCTGCGCGCCACGCTGCACTGCCTCACGGGCTGCGCCATCGGCGAGGTGGCGGGCCTGGCGATCGGCACCGCCCTGGGGTGGGCGACCGCCTCGACGATGGCGCTCGCCATCGGGCTCGCCTTCCTGTTCGGCTACACGTTCACCGGGCTCGGCCTGGTGCGCGGCGGGATGGGGCTCCGCGCCGCGGCCGGCGTCGCGCTGGCCGCCGACACCGTCTCGATCGCCGTGATGGAGGTCGTCGACAACGCCGTGATGCTTGCCGTCCCCGGCGCGATGGGCGCGGGCCTGGGCGACGCCCTGTTCTGGGGAGCCCTGGCGTTCGCGCTGCTCGTCGCCTTCGCGGTGGCGGTGCCCGTGAACCGGTGGCTCATCGCCCGGGGGCGGGGCCACGCGGTGGCCCATGGCCGTCACGGCCACGGTCCGCACCCCGCCTGACGGCGACCAGCCCCACCCAGCCGTCGCCGTCGCGCCGCAGCTCGAGCAGCTCGTTGCCCGAGCTGTGGCACCAGGCGGGCAGGTCGACCTCGATGAGGGGGTCGTCCGCGAGCAGCTCGATGACCTCGCCCGGCGCCGAGCGGCCGGCGGCCCGCGCGATCAGGTGGATCGGCATGGGGCACCAGGTGCCGAGGGCGTCCACCACCCGGGCGCTCACGGGGCGAGCGGGCTCATGGCCCGGAGCGCCGCCACCGCCTCGGCGAACGCCGCGACGGCGAGCGCCACCTCGTCCTCCGTGGTCGTGTGGCGGAGCGTGAACAGCACGGCGGAGTGGGTCCAGGGCGGCTCCAGCCCGATCGCCTCGAGCGCCGGAGCCGCCTTGCCGCCGTGGACGGTGCACGCCGACCCGGGCGACGCGGCGACGCCGCGGGCGGCCAGCGCCAGCGTGAGCGCCTCGCCCTCCACCCAGCCGGCCGAGACCTGCACGTGCCCGGGGATGCGGTCGTGGGGGCTGCCGTTCAGGCGGACGTCCGGCACGGCCAGAAGCCCGGCGGTGAGCGTCGCCGCCAAGGCGCGGCTGCGCGCCGCCCGGGCGTCCATCTCACGCCGTGCGATCCGCGCCGCGGTGCCGAGCGCCACGATGCCGGGCACGTCCTCGGCCCCCGCGCGCTTGCCGCCCTCCTGGAGGCCCCCGCCGATCAGGGGGTGGATGCGGGCCCCGGGGCGCACGAGCAGCGCGCCCGTCCACGGCGGCGCCCCCACCGTGCCGCCGCCGACCACGACCGCGTCGGCGTCCCACGCCGCGGCGTCGACCGGCACCAGCCCGGCCGTCTCGCCGGCGTCCACGATCACGCGCGCCTCGGGCCGGGCGGCGCGGACCGCCGCGATGCAGGCGGCCGGGTCCTGGAGCGTCCCGATGTCCGGCTGCCCGTGCACCACGCAGACCACGGCGGTGTCGTCGCGGACGGCGGCCCCGAGCGCCGCCGGGTCGATCCGGCCCTCGCCGTCGACCCCCACCAGGTCGAGGGCGGCGCCCGCGCGCGCGGCCGTGCGGCAGACCGCCAGGGTGGCGGGGTGCTCGACCGCCGACGCCACCATGTGGCGCCCGAGCGCGCGGTTGGCCGACAGCAGGCCGGTCACGGCCAGGTTCCGCGCCTCCGTGGCGCCGGACGTGAACACCACCCACTCCGGCTCCGCACCCGCCAGCGCGGCGACCTCGGCGCGGGCCTCCTCGACCGCCTCGGCCGGCGCGCGGCCCCACTCGTGCAGGCTGGACGGGCTGCCGAACCGCTCGCCGAGCCAGTGGAGCATCGCCTCCCGGACGCGGGGGTCGAGCGGGGAGGCGGCGGCGTGGTCGAGGTAGGCGGTGGGGGTCACCTGCCCTCGGAGAGCCGCGTCGCCAGTAGTGCGGGCAGCCCGGCCCGGAGGATCGCGTTCTGGGCGGCCGCGACGTCGTAGGGGGTGCGCCGGAACGTGATGGTCCGCGCCTCCAGGTCGAGCAGCGCCCACGCGGCGCGCGCGTCGTGGTCGCGCGGCTGCCCCACCGACCCGGGGTTCACGAGCCAGCGTCCCTCGCTCACGTCCAGGACGCCCTCCGGGGGGACTCCGACGTCGCGCATCGCGCCGTCGCCCGTGAGCGTCCAGGCGTAGGGGATGTGGGTGTGCCCCACCAGCGTCAGCGGGACGCGCCGGTGCTCGAGCGCCTCGCGCGCCTGCTCGACGGTCACGATGTACTCCCAGACCGGGTCGCGCGGGCTGCCGTGGTAGAGCGGGACGTCGCCGTCGATGTCGACCGGGGAGAGGTCGCGGAGCTTCGCGCGGCCGACCTCGCCCAGGGCCTGCCGCGTCCACACGATCGCATCGCTCGCGAGGGGGGCGAACACGTCCAGGGAGACCTCGCCGGTGACGCCGAGGTCGTGGTTGCCGCCCAGGCAGCGCGCCGCCTCCTTCGAGCGGGCGAGGCAGTGGGTGGGGTCGGCGCCGTACCCCACGATGTCCCCGAGGCACCACCACGTCGCCGCGCCCGCCTCCCGGGCGGCGCGCAGCGTCGCATCCAGGGCCTGGCGGTTGCCGTGGATGTCGCTCAGGATGGCGATCGGTGCCAGTGGCGGACCCTCTCGGGAGGGGGGTGGTCCGGGGCTACGATAGTCGGGTGCGCCGACCGCGGCAGAAGCCCGTCAGATGGCTCCCGCAGGCGCGGCGCGGGCGGGCCGCCGCGCTCGCCGGGGTGGCGGTCGCCGGCGCCGCCGGCATCGTCGCGGTGCTGCGCTGGAAGCTGTGGAGCCAGGGCGTCCCGGACGTGCCGCCCGCGCGCCTGACGGACTGGTTCGACCCCGCCGAGCTCGCCCGCAACCGCGACTACCGGCGCGGCGTGTGGACGATGGCCGTGATCGGCATCCCGGTCGCCGCGGTCACCACCGTCGCGGTCGCGATGCTCGGCGGCCACTGGCGACCGCTCGTGGTGCGGGCGGCGCGGGCGCGGTACTGGCGCGCGGGCGCGCTGACGGGCGCCGGCATCTCGGTGGCGACGTTCCTCGCGGGGCTGCCGCTCACGGGGGCCCGGTACGCGTGGGGCCGCGACTACGGCATCGTCACGCAGCCGGTCCCCGGCTGGGCCGCCGACCTCGGGAAGGGCCTCGGCGTGTCGGTGGTGATCGGGGCGCTCATCGGGACGGGCGCGGCGGTGGCGATCGGCCGCCTCCCCCGGATGTGGTGGCTGGCGCTCGCGGGCGGCGTCGCCGCCCTGGTCTACCTCATGTCCCTGCTGTCGCCGCTGCTGCTGGAGCCGCTGTTCCAGAAGACGGAGCCGCTGCGCGACAAGGAGCTGTCGGCGCAGATCCTGGACATCGCCCACCGGGCCGGCGTCCAGGCCGACGACGTGAAGGTCAACGACGCGAGCACCCGCACCACCGCGGCGAACGCGTACGTCTCCGGTCTGGGCGGAAGTCGTCACATCGTTCTCTACGACACGCTGCTCCGGGACTTCCCGGAGGACCAGGTGCGGATGGTCGTGGCCCACGAGCTCGCCCACGTGGAGCGCCACCATGTCCTGAAGGGCTCCACGTGGGGGGCAGCCCTGGCGCTGCCGGCGTGCCTGCTGATCTTCGCGGTCGTCGGCTGGCGCACCGGGTTCGACCGGCCGGGGCGCGGCACGACCGGCTGCGACCTGGTGGTGCGGCGCGTCGCGATCGCCGCGGCCACCGCCGCGGTGATCGGCGCGGCGAGCGCCCCGCTGGCGAACTGGGTGAGCCGCGCCTACGAGACCGAGGCCGACTGGCGTGGGCTGCAGCTCTCGGGCGACCCGCAGGCCGCGATCGGCCTGCAGCAGGGGCTGGTGGAGAAGGCGCTCGGCGTGCCGGACACCCCGGAGGGCATCCAGGTGTGGTTCGGGAGCCACCCCACCGCGCTCCAGCGGATCGGGCTGGCGCTGCGGGCCGAGCAGCAGGGCTGAGCCGCGGGCCGGCGCGCCCCACGGCTCCAGCTCGCCTGCGTCGGGCGGCTGCGGCCGCCGCACGACGCCCCCGGCGCCCTGTACCAGGAGCGGGTCGACCGCCTCGCGGGCCTGCGCGTGGACGAGGTGSCGGCCGAGCCGATCCAGCGCGGCGAGGACCGGGCCCGGGCGGCCGAGGCGGAGCGGCTGCGCGCGCGGCTGCTGCCGCGCGCCCGGCGGGTGGCGCTCGACCCGGGGGGCCGCGTCCCGGAGTCGAGCGAGGCGTTCGCCCGCTGGCTGGAGCGGCGGATGGACGAGCGGCCGGTGGCGTTCCTGATCGGCGGCGCCGCCGGGCTGGACCCCGCCCTGGTGGGGGAGTGCGACGAGCGGCTGTCGCTCGGCCCGCTGACCATGCCGCACCAGCTCGCCCGGATCGTGCTCACCGAGCAGCTGTACCGCGCCCTGACCATCGCGGCCGGACACCCGTACGCGCACTGATCAGCCGGCGGCGAGGGCCTTCGTGAGCAGGTCGTAGCGGGCGATCTCGCAGCCGTTGGTGCGGGTGACCTCCGCGCGGACGCGGTCGCCGTCGACGGTCCCGGTCACGACGATCCGCTCCGGGCCGCCGTAGATCTGGGTGCACACCTCGTCCGGCTCGGGTCGCAGGCGGGGCAGCAGCGCCACGACCTCGGCGCACACCGCGTCGTCGGCCCCGCACGCCAGGCCGGTGGTGCGGACGACCCGGTCGCCGTCGAACTCGGTCACGGTCAGGCGGGTCACGTCCGGCGACGGGGCGGAGGCGGCGGGCGCGTCGTCGTCGCCGCCGCAGGCGGCGGTCGCCAGCACGAGGAAGGCGGTCAGGGCGGCGAGGGTCAGATACGCTGCGCGGCCGTGCCCGAGGCTCCCCTGCTCGAATCGATCCGCTCTGCCGTGGCGTCCGCGGCCGCGGGCGCGCTCGGCATCGACCCGCCGGCCGTCCCGCTCGCCGCGCCCGCCCAGCCGGGCCACGGCGACCTGGCCACGCCGCTCGCCATGGCCCTCGCGAAGGGGCTGCGGCGCCCGCCGCGGGAGATCGCCGACGCGGTCGCGCAGGCGCTGCGCGACTCGTCGGAGACGAGCCGCTGGCTCGAGGCCGTGGAGGTCGCGGGCCCCGGCTTCGTGAACATGACGCTGTCGCCGGCGTGGTTCGCGTCGGCGACGTCGGCGCTGGTCCAGGAGGGGGATCGTCATGGCGCGGGGACGGCGGTCACGCCGCGCAGCATCCTCCTCGAGTTCGTCTCCGCCAACCCCACGGGGCCGCCGCACGTCGGCCACGCCCGCCAGGCGGCGTACGGCGACAGCCTCGGGCGGCTCCTGTCGTTCGCCGGCCACGAGGTGACGCGCGAGTACTACGTCAACGACCACGGCCGCCAGATGCGGAAGTTCGGCGAGTCCGTCGCCGCGCGGTACGCCGGCACCGGGGTGCCCGAGGACGGCTACCACGGCGACTACGTCACCCGCATCGCGGAGCAGGTCCGCGCCGAGGAGGGCGGCCGCTTCGACGGGGACCCCTTCGGCGAGGAGGCCCTGGAGTTCTTCACCCGCCGCGGCGAGGACCTGATGCTGGATGCGATCCTGCGCGACCTCGACCGCTTCCGGGTCCACTTCGACGCGTTCTTCTCCGAGCGGACGCTGCACGAGGCCGGCCGGGTGGCCGCCGGCGTGGCGGCCCTGGTGGAGGCGGGCGACGCCTACGAGTCCGAGGGCGCGGTCTGGTTCCGCACCACCGACTACGGGGACACCAAGGACCGGGTGCTGGTCCGCGCGGACGGGGACCCCACGTACCTCGCGTCCGACGTCGCCTACCACCTCGACAAGGCGGGCCGCGGACACGACCTGCTCATCGACGTGCTCGGCGCCGACCACCACGGGTACATCGCCCGGCTCAAGGCGGTCCTCGCGGCCGGCGGCCACGACCCCGGCCGCCTCGAGGTGCCCACGATGCAGCTCGTGAGCCTGGTGGAGCGGGGCGAGGCGAAGAAGATGAGCAAGCGCGCCGGCACCGTCGTCACGCTCGGCGACCTGCTGGACGACATCGGCGTGGACGCCGCCCGGTTCTTCCTGGTGCAGCGCAGCCACGAGACCGCTCTGGACCTCGACCTGGACCTGGCGCGGGAGCAGAGCCAGGAGAACCCCGTCTACTACGTGCAGTACGCCCATGCCCGGGTGCACAGCATCCTTGCCCAGGCGGGCGAGCGGGCGACCGCGCCGGCCGACCCGGAGGTGGGCGTGCCGGCGGTGCTGGACCCGGCGGAGCGGGCGCTGGTGATGCGCCTGGTCGACTGGCCGGTGGTGGCCGCCGAGGCCGAGGAGCGCCGCGCCCCGCACCGGGTCGCCGCCTACCTCATCGACCTGGCGCGCGACTTCCACGGCTTCTACCACCGGTGCCGGGTGGTGGGGGAGGCTCCGGAGGTCGAGGCCTTCCGCCTGGACCTCTGCCGCGCGACCGGCGCCACCGTCCGGGTGGGCCTCGGGCTCCTCGGCGTGGAGGCCCCGGAGCGGATGTAGCCCGGGACGTGACCGCTCGGCCCGGCCTCGCGTGGAGCTGGTCGGCGGCGCTGCCCGGCGCCGCGTACGCCGTCCCGGCGGGGCTGGTGGCGGTCGACGACGCGCGGCGCGGCCTCGCGATGGCCGTCGGCGTGCTGCCGGCCGCGATCGCGGGGCTGCCCGCGCGCCGGCGGGGGCGCCGGCTGCTGGTGGTGCTCGGCTGTCTCACGGGCGTGCCGATGCTCGTGGGCGGGCTGCTGGCGGGCGTCCCGGTGCTGGCGGTGCTCGCGGTGTTCGCCCTCGGCGTCGGGGCGGCGTGGCTGGCGACGCGGTGGCGGGCGGGCACGATCGTGATGACGCTGTCCCTGCCGATGGTCGGTGTCGGGCTGAGCTACTCCGACATCGGGGAGGCGGCGGGTCTCGCGGGCCTGATGGTCGCCGGGTCGGTGTACGCGTACGCGGTGTCGCTCCTGTGGCCGGAGCGGCCGCCGCCCGCGGCGCGGCCGCCCGCCGGCCCGCGCCCGACCCTCGGCTACGGGGTCCGCCTGGGCGCGGCGGGCGCGACCGCGGCGGCGATCGGCTTCACGTCCTTGGCCCAGTTGGTCACGCCGGTGTGCGGGTTGCGGTGATGGTCCTGTCTCTTATACACATCTACGGCCACAGGGTGGTATGCAGTCATCGTGATCGCGGTCGTCGCCGCCGCGGCGGCGACGCGCGGGAGCCGCTGGTACGTGACCCCGGCGTTCACGACGTTCATGGTGTTCCTGCTGCTGCTCTTCTCGGATCCGGGGGCGGCGTCGGCGCGGTTCGGGGAGCGGCTGGGGGAGACGGCGCTGGGCGTGGGCCTCGCCTACGTGTTCGGCCTGCTGCTCCCGGCGATCACGGATCGCCTCGCGGTGCGAAACCGGCGTTGACGCGCCGCGCCCGCCGGGCGCACCCTCGCCGTGTGAGCCCGGTCGTCCGGATCCCGGAGGCTCCGGCCCGCGGGCATGCGGGCCAGAACGCGCGCCCCCGCCGGGCGACGGCCGTGGTGACCTGCATGGACACGCGCCTCGATCCGGAGGAGATCCTGGGGTACGCCCCCGGCGACGTCCACGTGATCCGCAACGCCGGCGGCGCGATCACGGAGGACGTGCTGGACAGCCTCGCGGTGTCGCAGCGCGAGACCGGGACGCGCGCGGTGGTGGTCCTCCACCACACGGATTGCGCCGGGATGGCGGCGCGCCGCCCGGGCGTCCCCGCCGATTCGGCGCTCCATGAGGCCGTCGACGCGCTGCGCAGCGACCCCCGGCTCCCGCACCGGGCGTCGATCTCCGGGGCCCTCTACGACACGGCGCGCGGCGCGCTGGTCCACCCCCCGCGCGAGCGCCGCCCGGAGTCGCGGGCGCCCTCCACGCACCCCCGGGTGCCGGGCACCCTGCAGCGGTGCGACTGGTGCGAGCGGCGGTTCGCGCCGACGGGGCGCGGCCGCCTCGCGCTCCGCCGCCGCTACTGCGGCGACATCTGCCGCAGCGCGGCCCGCCGGGCCGCCCGCACCACCCGTCGGAGGCCGGGGGGCGTGGTACCGTAGCCGGTCCCAGGCGGATGTAGCTCAGTTGGTAGAGCGTCGGCTTCCCAAGCCGAAGGTCGCGGGTTCGAACCCCGTCGTCCGCTCCTCGCAGTTCCGGGGGTCCCGTCGTTGGCGGAGCGGCGACGCCGTCGCCTCGACGTCCATGCTCATCGCCTTCGCCAGGTGGATCGGGAGCGTGTCCGAGCGGGATAGCTCCCTCCGAAGCGCCCGACCTTGCTGCCCGGATTCGCCCCTGCGGATCGGACGACCTTTCATCGGCCCGGGTGCCGTCCTCGGCGCACTACAGACCTGCTGAGCGGCTCCGGGAAAGGAGCACAACGCTGTGACTTGGATCTACCGACGGATCCTCCTCTGGAGCCTTCCGATCGTCTTCGCTCTGCTTCGGCGGGCGTGGGCCTGGCGCCGCGCGCGCCGGTGACGGCCCCCGGGAGGGGTTCAACGTGACCTGGTGGCGCGCGTCCGGCGGGGTCGACGGCCGCCCCACCGCCTCGCGGCCGCGGGCGAGCGGGTCATCATTCTGGCCGGGGCGCGCTTTCCCGTGACAAGCCCTGCGGTGGCGGGCTGATGATGGGCGGCGTCGCGCTGCTGCCGTCCGATGTCCGGTCGTCGCTCGCGATGCACGCGGCGACCGCCTGGGTCGCGAAGGCCATACTCGATCACCTCGAACGCGCCGCGCGCCGCGCCCTGAGGCAGAGATGGATCGTGGCGTAGGGACTCAGCGCACATCCAGCGGTTGACCCCGCCGAACGGCGGGAACTAGCGATCGTGCCCCGGATCCCTGCCGACTCTGCTCAGATCAACGCGAGGGGGGCACGCCGTCCCGCGGGGAACATCATCGAGGCGATCGGCGACACGCCCCTCGTCGAGATGCGGCGGTATCTCGCCGATTCGGGGATCCGCGTGTGGGCGAAGCTCGAGGCCGGGAACCCGGGTGGGAGCGCGAAGGCCCGGCCCGCGGCGCGCCTGATCCAGGAGGCGATCGACCAGGGCCTCATCACGGCTGAAACGACGGTGATCGAGTCGAGCTCCGGCAACATGGGTGTTGGCCTTGCCCAAGCGTGCCGCTACCACGACCTGCGGTTCATCTGCGTCGTGGACGAACGGGCGAACGAGATGAATCTGAAGACGCTGGAGGCACTCGGCGCCGAGGTCCGGGTGGTCAAGGAGCCCGACCCGGCGACGGGCGATCTCCTGGCGGCACGGCTGGTGCTGGTGCGCGCGCTGCTCGAGCGAATCCCGAACTCGTTCTGGCCCGATCAGTACGCCAACGAGGCGAACCCGGCCGCTCACGCCGACGGCACGGTGCGCGAGATCGACGAGGCTCTGGATGGCGATCTCGACTACCTGTTCGTCGCGACCAGCACGGCGGGCACCCTGCGCGGCTGCTGCGACTACCTCGCCCGCCACCACCGTGCCACGCGGCTCATCGCCGTTGATGCCGTCGGGAGCGCCCTTTTCGGAGGGGAGCGCGGCACGCGGAGGATCCCCGGCTTTGGTGCGGGGGTCGAGACCAGGCTTTCGCGATCGGCGTGGTTCGACGACCTCGTGCGGGTGTCTGATCTGGATTGCGTCGTCGGTTGCCGGCGTCTTGTCGCCCGGGAGGCGATCTTCGCGGGCGGATCCTCGGGGGGCGTCGCCGTCGCCCTGGAGGCCTTGGCTCCGACGATGGCGCCCGGGAGCCGCTGCGCCCTGATCTTTCCCGACGGTGGGACCGGGTACCTGCGCACGGTCTACGACGACGGCTGGGTTGCCGAGATCCTCGGGATCGGCGCGGCCGAGCTCGCCCACCTGGTCGCGCCAGAGCTGGGTGGATTGCCGACCGCTGCCGGCTGAGGAGATGGCGAGCGACGTGCTCCGGGTGGCGATGGTCGGCTTCGGCCCGCGCGGCCTCTTCGCGCTCGAGCGGCTCGTCCACCACGCATGCCGGGCGGGCGCCGCGCTCGAGATCGACGCCTATGAGCCCCACCCCGCGCCCGGCGCCGGATCCGTCTACGACCCGCGCCAGCCGTCATACCTGCGGATGAACCTCGCCGCCGACAACCTGACCGCCTGGTCTGGGATGAACGCCGCCGTCGAGCGCGGCGCGCGCCTGAGCTACTCCGAGTGGGAGTCGGTCGAGGGAGGGATCGACGTGTCCGCGACCGGCCGCTATCCGGCGCGGGCGCTGGTCGGGCGCTACCTGACCGATGCGTTCGAGCGACTCCGGTCACGGATGCCGGCGACGATCGTGTTCCGGATCCTGCCCCTCGAGGCGTCGGCGGTCACGAGGGAGGGGGAAGGGTGGCGGATCCTCGCCGGCGATGGCTCGGCGCGGACCCATGACGAGGTTCTCCTCGGCGTCGGGCACGGCACGTGGAGCGTCGATGGGGCGGAGGGTTGGGAGCACTCCGCTCCGCTCGTCCCGGCGGTGTTCCCGGTCGAACGATGGATGACGTGCGAGCGAATCCCGCCGGGGGCGGCCGTCGCGGTGCGGGGCTTCGCCCTGACCTTCATCGACGCCGCCCTGGCCCTGACCGAAGGCCGAGGGGGCGGCTTCACGGCAGAGGACCACCCCTGGCGGGTGCACTACACCGCGGCCGCCGACCAGGTGGGAACGATCCTCCCGTTCTCCCGAACGGGCCGGCCGATGCTTGCGAAGCCGCCCGCCGAGCTGGCCGATTCGATCCCGGGGCTCGCCGAGATCGACGCCGCGGGGTGCGAACGGGTGAGGGCGCTCCCGGAGGGGCTCGACCTCGACCGGGACCTCGTCCCGATCCTCGCCGACGTCGTCGGCGCGAGTCTCCTGGCGGGGCGTGGCCGGCCCCGGACCGCCGAGCGGCGCCGGCGGGCCCTCGCGGTCGCTCGTCGCTGGCTCGACGTGGCGTGCGCGGGGAGCCCACTGCCTGGGGCCGGCGCGCCCGCGGCACAGGTCGCGCGCTCACTCGACGTCGGTGCCGGCCTGCATCGCCCCGACCTCCCCTGGGCGCTTGGACACGCATGGCAGGCCCTCTATCCAGGCCTGGTCGACCGGCTCGGGGGGAACGGGCTCAGCGGAGACTCCTGGCCGCGGTTTCACCGGCTTGCCGCCGAGATGGAGCGCATCGCCTTCGGCCCGCCGGCACTGAACGCGGCGAAGCTGCTGGCGCTCGTAGACGCCGGGACGGTCGAGCTGGACCATGTGGCCGGAGGGACGGTCACGGGTCTCGGTGGAGCGACGTTCCTCGGCACGACGAACGGTCGGCGACGCGCCGACGTGGTGATCGATGCCGTCCTGCCTGCGCCCGGTGCCCGGCTCGGGGCGCCGGCGGTCGTCCGCCGACTCGTTGCCGACGGTCACGTCCGGATCCGGTCGGCGCGGCGTGGGCTGGAGGTCACTCCGGAGGGGGCCTGCGTCGGGCGGGACGGCCACCCCTCGGAAGGGCTGTCGGCCATCGGCCGCGCCACCGAGGACTGGGTGATCGGCAACGACACGCTCAACCGGTCCCTGCATCGCCACCCCGACCGCTGGGCACGGCAGGTGAGCAGTAGGGCCGTTGAGCTGGCTGCAAGTCCCGCGAGTCGTCTGCCGGGGTGCGCGGCATGAGCGTCGAACCGGCGGATGCGCTCGACACGCGGATCCGCCGCCGCTGCGAGGGCATCACCCCACTCACGGCCCGTCTCGAGCCTTGGCAGCGCGACGTCTGTGCCGACGCGCGTCTGCTCGATGACGCCCTTCGGCTCCACGGCTCGCCGATCAACGTGATCGGTCCCCTGCCGATGGCGGCGAACGCCTCGGAACTGGCTGACGCGGCCATCAGCGCCGACCTCGATCTGACGATCTACTTCGCCCGCAAGGCGAACAAGTCCCTCGCGCTGGTGGATCAGGCGCGGCGGCTCGGCCTCGGGGTCGATGTGGCGAGCGAGCGCGAGCTGGCCCAAGTCCTCGAACGGTCGGTGCCGCCCGACGCGGTGATCGTCACGGCCGCCGTCAAGTCGACGCCGCTCCTCGAGCTCTGCCTCGCCTCCGGTGTGAGCGTGGTCCTCGACAACCTCGACGAGATGGCGCTGCTCCGGCGGCTGGCCGCACGGACCGGCGCGCGGGCGCGGGTCGCGCTTCGACTGAGACCAGATCTCGGCGTCGACCGTACGGCATCACGATTCGGCTTCACGGCCCCCGAGGCAATCGTGGCCGCCGCCACTGGAGCGTGGCCGGAGGAGCTGCTGCTGACCGGAGTCCATTTCCACCTCGACGGCTACGCCGCGGAGGACCGCGTCCGTGGGATCGAGCAGGCGCTGTCCCTGGTGGACGCCCTCCGCAGCGCGGGCCGGACTCCATCGTTCCTGGACATCGGCGGCGGCATCCCGATGAGCTACCTCGAGGATGGCCACCAGTGGCAGTCGTTCTGGGCGGCGCTGCGCGCCAGCCTCCGCGGCGAGCACGAGCCGTTGACCTTCGAGAATCACGGCCTCGGCCTACTGGCCCACAAGGGCGAGATCCTCGGCGCGCCGAAGGTCTATCCCTATCACCAGCCGCTCACCCGGGGAGCGTGGCTCGCGGCTGTGCTCGGCGCGACGACTTCCTCCGGTGCGAGCGTGGCCGCGGAGATCCGGCGCCGTGACCTGGAGCTTCGGTGCGAGCCCGGTCGCGCGCTCTTGGACGGCTGTGGGCTCACGGCGGCCCGCGTCGCCTTCCGCAAGCCGCGCGGCGACGGCACCTGGCTCGTCGGGGTCGAGATGAACCGGACCCAGTGCCGCTCGACCTCCGAGGACTTCCTCGTGGATCCTCTGCTCGTCGGTGAGCCGCCGGACGGGACACGGGCGGCGCCGATCGAGGGCTACCTGGTCGGCAGCTATTGCATCGAGCGCGAGCTCCTCACCTGGCGGCGCCTGCGGTTCCCCGCGGGGGTCGGGGTTGGGGACATCGTCGTGTTCCCGAACACCGCCGGCTACCTCATGCACATCCTCGAGAGCAGCTCGCATCAGATCCCCCTCGCCCGCAACCTCGTGGTGACGTCGCTCGGCGACCTGGAGCTCGACCCGATCGACGCTTGACGCGACGATGTCGGCGGGACCGCGACGGCACCCGTCGATCAGAACGGCGGGGGCGTGCGGCATGACGTCGATGCGATCGCCGCTGAAGACGGGTCCCCCAGCACATCGACGGCTCGCGCGCGCTTGCCGGGGTACGTACTGCCTCCGCATGCCACACGATCCAAGCCCGCCCATTCGCATCGGACGCACCAACGTCCCGTCAGGACGCAACGCGCCGGCCAGCGCCCGTCGCTGGGCCCGATGGCTGAACCCTTTTCTGTCGCGCACCGCCACCGGGGATCTGCAGATCGCGATCAGCGAACTCGTCACGAACTCGGTTCTGCACGCGGGTCTTCCAGAGGGGCAGCCGATCCACCTGAGCGCCAGGGTCTTCTCGGATCGGGTTTCGGTGGAGGTCTGCGACTGCGGATCGGGATTCGCCGCGATCCCGCCGCCGGTGCTCCCTGCGCCTGAGGCCATCGGTGGCCGCGGACTGTTGATCGTGCAGCGGCTGACCGAGCGCATGATGATCGACGGCATCTCGGGGCGCGTCCGCTTCGAGCTCACACGCAGCGGTCCGGCCGACCCGCAGGTGCCATCCCGGCCCGTGGCTTGAGCTCGATCGTCGGACTATGGCGATCTTCGCCGTCTACCTCCGCCAGCGGGGATCACCCGAGAGCAAGCCGGTCGGCGCCCCCCACGACGCCACCGGATAGCCCGGTCCCGTCGGAGGCCCGGACGGCGTCGCCGGCGACCGCCTCGATCACCACGTCAGCCCAACGGCCCGCGCGCGGCAGCGGGATCAGGCCGCTCCAGCGGCCGCGGGCAGCGACGCCGTGGACGCCACCCGTGATCATCGTCAGCCGGGTCGGGACGCCAAGCGCCTCGGCGCGGGCCGCGGCCGCCTCGCTGATCGACGGCGAAATCCCCGGCAGCCCCGGCAACGCCCGATCGAGGGTGCCGTGCGCCAAGTGGAAGGAGCGGCCCAGGAGCGGACGCAGATCCACGCCGTCGGGCAGCCAGGCGGCGAGCCCGACGACCGTGCGCACCGATCCGCCCCCCGCCAGAGCCACCGCGACGCGCCCACCGAGCGAGAACCCGACCAGCGCCCGGGGCGGGCGGCCCCGATCCTGGAGAGCGGTGATCGCCGCGTGAGCGTCCTCCGCCGCCTCGGCGAGCTGCCGCCACGAACCGAACCGGTAGCAGACCTCGCCGACGGTCCACCCTGGCCGCTCCGTGTGGATCCGTCGCGCGAGCCACTCGGCGGTGGCGCTCCAGGTGCCGGCAGCGTCGCGGTGGGTGCTGCCACCGAGCAGCAGCACAGAGGGCCCGCCGGGCCCCCCTGCGGCGTCGTCGCCGCGGACGCGCATGGCGGCGCCGCCCGGAAGGCCGATCTCGTGAACCCCGTCACGCACCATCGGCGCCAGGGTGCCCGCACCCGCACCGGTCAAACGCGGTCCGCCCACAGGACCGACGCCGCCGGCTCGCTGCCGAGCATCCGGTACCTCGCCTCACCGGAGAAGACCCCCACGGTGCTCCCTCTTGGGGAGGTCGTGCGAGGGACGCCCGCCCAGCCACCCCATGCTCTCCAGGGTGTCAGCCTGCTCCTTCTTCGTCGTCCTCTCCGGCATACCGGGCCTGGATGGTCCGACCCACGCTTGGCAAGCCCACGTGCCCGTTCCATACCGCAGCCGCGGCATCAGGCGGTCCGCGGAGGGCGTTTCAGTTCGGGTCCTCGATCCCGAAGAACTCGAGGACCCCGACCATCTCGAAGAGCCTTCGAACCGCCGGCTGGGGGTTCGCGAGCCGGAAGCTCCGGCCACCCACCCCGACGACCTCGCCGGTGACGAGCAGTGCGGCGATGCCCGAGGAGTCGATGAACGTGACCTCGGAGAGGTCGATGACGACATCGCCGGGCGTGGTGATCGTCGCCGCCAGGATCCGGCTCTCCAGCGTCCGGGAGCAGCCGATGTCGATCTCGCCTTCGAGGGCGTAGACCAACGTTCCGTCCGCCTCGATGGTCATGGCACTGAGGCCTCCGCCGATCGCATAGTGGGGCATGGCCAGTGCGACCGCAGGGTCCGGGCGGTGCATCGACCATACGTTCGGGCGCGGCCCCGCGGCAAGGGGGCCGGTGGGCGGGTCGGTCAGGCGGCGGCCGGCGCGATGATGAGGAGGCGGTACGGCCCACCTGGCCACACCGTCAGCGGCTGGCAGTAGCCGGCGTCCCCGCACCAGCCCGTCCCCGTCCACCACGACATACCTGCGTGGCACACACCGCCCGCAGGCCCGCATCTCCTGGGACTCGTCCCAGCCCTTGAACGGGACCCGCCACAACTCGAACCCAGGCTCCACACCGCCGGAGGCGAGGAGGTCCTCAGTGACGATCAGGGTCGGATCCTGCAAGGGACGGGTCAGGGGCACGCGCGGCGCGAGAGCGTCGCCCGGTCAGAACCTCCACCAGTCTTCGTCGATGGGCGTGTCCGCGGAGTCTTCGACCCGCTGCAGCTTGGAACTCGGGACGACGACGAGGGTGCCGAACATCTCGATCGCGCAGTAATCGCCGGCCGTTCGGACCACCAGCGCCTGGTCGCCGGGACTGAGCTTGACGTTGCTGCCCGGTCGGAGCGGCCACTCCTCGAGCACGACGACTCTGTCTCCCGGCTTCAGGCTCATCGCGCCGGGTGTTCCCGTTCGACCGGGGGATCAGCGGGGAGCGGTCGCCAGTCACCCGCTGAGGTCACCCCGGGCCCGTTCTGTGCGTCCGGGCACGCGCGCTCGCAGCATCTCGCGCTCTACGTCTTCAGAGCGTCGCGGACAGCCCAGAGAGAGAGGGAGCGACCGCGACCGGCGTCCGGGGATGCGCCGGCGTTCCGTCGGGTAGAGACAGCCCGTGACCCCAGACAGGCAATGGGACGCGATCGTCCTCGGATCGGGCTCGGCCGGCCGCGCCGTCGCCGGCGGACTGGCCGATGGCGGGATGGATGTCGCGATGGTGGAGCGGGAGCTGGTCGGAGGGGAATGCCCCTACTGGGCGTGCATGCCAAGCAAGGCCCTTCTGCGGCCTGCCGAAGCCGTCTGCGCGGCACGCGCCGTTCCCGGCGTCGACGCCCGAGTGGCGCGCTGGGATGCGGTGGCTGCCTTCCGGGACCGTGCCGTCCATGGGCGCGACGATCAGTCGAAGGCCGCGGACTACGAGGCACAGGGGGTCACCATCCTCCGGGGCGAGGGGCGACTCGCCGGACGCGGCGCGGTGTCTGTCGACGGCGCCGTTCACCGCGCCTCGCGGGTGGTGGTGGCGACCGGCAGCGAGACCGTCTGGCCGCCCGTAGACGGCTTGGACGGCGTCGGCGCGTGGACGAATCGCGAGGCGATGCAGATGACCGTGGTGCCCTCGTCAGCGGTCGTGATTGGGGGCGGCCCGGTGGGCGTCGAGATCGCCCAGATGCTGTCGCGGTACGGCGCGCGGGTCACCGTCGTCGAGGGGGGGCCGCGCCTCCTCTCCTCGGAGGAGCCGGAGGTCGGCGAACTCGTGGGGGAGGCGTTTCGCGAGGAAGGGATCGAGTTGCTCCTCGGCCGGGAGGTGTCGGCGGCGTCGCGACACGACACGACGACCCGGGTCGTCATCGACGACGGCGTCGAGCGGGATGCGGAGGTGCTCGTCGTCGCCGTCGGCCGCCGGCCGAGGGTGGAGGGAATCGGCCTCGAGACCGTCGGCATCGATCCCTCGAAGGAGGGGATCACCGTCGACAGTCATTGCCGCGTCACGGAGGGCGTCTGGGCGGTGGGCGACGTCACCAGGGTCGGGCAGTTCACCCACCTGGCGAGCTACCAGGGTCGCGTGGTGTGCGCGGACATCCTCGGCGCGCCCATCGATGCGGACTACTCCGCGATCCCGCGGTCCGTGTTCTGCGACCCGGAGGTCGCCGCGGTCGGCTTGACCGCCGCGGAGGCCCGTGAGCGCGGCGTCAAGGTCGCCACGGCCGTCGTCGATCTCGGCAACCTGGAGCGGAGCCACACGTACGGGGAAGGCATCCGGGGCCGGGTCGGTGTCGTGGCCGATCGCGAGAGGGATGTGCTCGTCGGCGCCTACGGCGTCGGCCCCCTGGCCTCAGAATGGATGCAGATGGCGGTCCTGGCCATCCGTGCGCGAGTCCCGATCGGAACCCTCCAAGACCTGATCGCTCAGTTCCCGACCTTCGCCGAGGGGTTCGTCACAGCGGTGCGGGCGCTCCCACCAAGAGTCTGAGCACCACCTCGCGGGCCCTCCTCAGCCGGGGGCGAAGCACCTTCCCGGAACCCGCTCCCCTCCTCGCAGGTTCCGAGAGCGTCAGCCGATGCGGATCGTGCGGGTCGTCGCGTTCCGCGGCAGGAGCTGGGTGCTTCCGAGGAAGCGTGCCGTGATCTTCATCGACCGCGCCTGGCCGACCTTCGACTTCGGGATCCGGAGGATCGCCAGATACCGGCAGGCCGAGGCGCGGCGGCGGAGCGCCGCCTTGCCCGAGCGGACGACCTTCCTGCCCGCCACGACCTGCACCAGCACCTTGCCCGCACACACCTGGGAGGCCGCCCCCGCGGGGGGCGCCACCACGCCCGAGGCGTGCACGCCCAAGCTGGTCTTCGTGGGCTTGAGCGAGGCCACCGAGAGGCCGACCGCCTTGGGCTTGATGCGAGTGATGGTGTTGGTGACCCCGCCGCCACCGCCGGTGCCGCCACCGGCGCCACCGGCGCCACTGCCACCGCCGGCACCACCCCCGCTACCGCCGCCGTCGGGCGCGACCGTGATCGTCACGGTGGCCGCCTTACTGCTGAGGCCGCGCGAGTCGGTCCCTCGGTATGTGAACGTGGCGGTCCCGGTGAAGCCGGCGGGCGGCGTGTAGCGCACGGTCGCGCCGGTGCGGGTCGCCGTCCCGGTGGTCGGGGCCGTGTTGCTCCACGTGATCGCGCCCGTCGCGGTGGTCATGCACGAGGCCAGCACCGGGTCGCAGCCGGTCTTGCGCGACTTCACGTTCGCGCCGACGACCGTGGCCGTCAGCGTCACGTTGACCGCCTGCCCCGCAGGGGTCGACACCGACTTGGCGTTCGCCACGACGCCCGGGATCACGACATCGACCGGGTCGGATGCGTTGTTGCCCTCGTTCGACTCCTGGTAGATGTTCTGCGGGTCGGCCGTCGCGTAGAGGCGGTACGTGCCGGGGGTCACGTCGGTGACGTCCACCCACTGATCCCACAGCTGGGAGCCGTACAAGTCGCCCCACCCGGGGCTGAGGCCCATGCTGAGGTCGCCGGCGTAGTTCGGCTCGCCCTGCCGGCACGACGTGCCGTCGGGCACGTAGAACTGCGTCGGCGAGCTGTCGGTGCCCCAGCTGTCGAACATGCAGAAGCCGGCGAGGTTCTTCGCGGCGCTCGCCACCGCCGCACCGGCGGTCGTTCGCAGCTCGTAGGCGGCCATCCGCTGCGAGTGGAAGTGGTCGTGGCCGAGCGCGGCGGAGTAGCGGAGCGCGTTCTGCTGTCCCGGACCGCCGAGGGTCAGAGCCCGGTCCGTCGCGGTCGCGCCCGGGAGGCCGCCGCTGTACGTCCGCTGGTACGTGGTCCCGCCGGTCCGGGTGACCTCGATCGCTCCGGGACCGTTGTTGAAGATCACGCTGTCGAAGCGGAACAGCGTGCGGCCGGAGATCGCGACCGTGTCGATCCAGCGGGCGTTCGGGGTGTCCGACCGATCCTCGGGGAGCATCGCGGTGAGGTCGGGGAGGTCCTGCGTGGGCGCGGCGCCTGCGCCTGCGGCGACGAGGGCGCCGAGGCCGGCGGCTGAGAGGACCAGCGACCCGAGGACGGCTGCGCGGATCCGGCGAGAGGGTGACGGCATGGCGAAGGACTCTACGGCCGACACTCCCCGGTGCCGACAGGGTCACCCGTCCAGACTTGACCCCCCGAACGATGGGTTGACCTCGCTGTGAGCGTGGGCCGGCGCGTCACCGTTCGGCAGGGACCGCGCCGGCGCCTCCACCCTTCAGCCGGCGGCCGCGGGATCGACGGTGAAGCTCAGCATCATCCCGCTCTCGTGGTGCTCGGCGATGTGGCAGTGCGCCATCCAGACGCCCGGATTGGTCACCTCGAGGAGGATGTCGACCGTCTCGCCGGTGCGCACGAGCACTGTGTCGCTCCAGACCAGGTTCGGCTCCTCGGCCCCGTCCCTCGCCACCGTGAGGAAGCGGCCCGCGCCGTGGACGTGGAACGGGTGGTGCATGGGATGGTCGGAGTCCATCTCGTTGACGATCCGGATCTTCACCCGGTCGCCGACGCGGAAGCGCCAGTCGATCTCGGCGCCCGTCGCGCCGGTGTCGCGGTCGACGATCATCCAGCGGGTGTTCGCCGGGGTGGTCAGCCGGTTGACGGCGACCATGTCGTCCTCCCACTCGATGCCGCCGGCCTCGTAGGAGTGGCCCTCGTCCGGCCCGTCGTGATGGTGCTCGTGGTCGTGGTGCTCGTGGTCGTGGTGCTCGTGCCCCGCGGCCGCCGCGACGAGCGCCGCCGGGATCAGCTTCATGCCGCACTGCGGGCAGCGGTCCGCGGTGTCGCTGACCACCTCCGGGTGCATCGGGCACGCGAATCCTCCAGCGGCAACGCCGGCGACGAGCGCCATCCCGCATCGGGGGCAGCGGTCGGGCGCGTCGCTGACGACCTCCGGGTGCATCGGGCACGCGTAGACCACCGGGCCGTCGCCCTCCGGGACGCCCAGATCCATCTCGGCGACGAGGGCGATCGACTTGTCGGGTTCCGCGGCGTGGACGTCGGCCAGGCGCGCCCGCTCGGCGGCGAGCTCCGGGTCGCGGCGCAGCTCCTCGAACCGCTCCCGGTGGGACGGCGCCGCGGGCTCGCCGGCGACCGTGAGGGTCGCGAGCCGGTAGGTCCGCTCAGGGGTGCGGTGCTCGAGCGTGAGCTCACCCTGTTCCTCGATGAGCGCATCCACCACGACCCGCTCTGATGGGGCCACGATCACCGAGTCGATCGGCTCCTCGCGCTCCATGCGGCCGCTGTCGCCGCCCACCAGTTTCAGTCGGGCTCCGGGGAGCGCGACGTTGAAGACGCGGGTGTTCGCCGTGTTGGTCAGGTAGAGGCGCACCACCTCGCCGGGGCGGGCCTCGAAGGACGGCTCGGTGTCCCCGGCCACCAGGAGGACGTCGCCGAAGCGCCCCATCGCCGAGTGCGTCGTCGTCGCGCGGCTGAAGGGCGCGACCGCGCCGCCCTCCAGCAGGACGTCGTCGAGGGTGATGACGAGCTCCCGGTTCGCGGGCGCCCAGTAGCCGGGGTCCGCCGGCTCGACGAGCACGTTGCCGTAGAGGCCCATCTCCTGGCCGTAGTCCTCCCGGACATGCGGGTGGTACCAGTAGACGCCGGGGTCGGGGAACGCGAGGCGGTAGGTGAAGCTGCCGCCCAGGGGGATCGCGGGCTGCGTGTGGAGGGTGCCGTCGTAGCGGTTCTCGAGCCGCAGGCCATGCCAGTGCACGGTGTCCGCCAGGTCGCCCTCGTTCGTCACCTCGATCGAGACCTCCGATCCCTGCGTCACCCGCAGGGTCGGCCCCGGGATCGAGCCGTTGTAGGCGAGCATCCGGACCGTCGCGTCGCCGAGGCGCTTGGAGACCGGCGCGATCCGGATCGCGAACGACTCGCCGTCGGCCAGGTCGACCGTCGCGGACGGCGCCGCCGCGGGCAGGCCTGCGGGGTCGGTGGGGAACCCGGTGGAGGGCTGCTCGCTCATCGTCATACCTCCGGGTGCGAGGCCGCCGGCCGGGAGCCGGCGTCCGGGTTGGCGCGGGCGCGCTCGTCGACGCGCCCGGCGATGAAGCGCGCGTCGTCCTCGACGAAGCCGAGGAGCGCCGAGCCACGCGTGTGCTGCCAGGAGAGGCCGAGGAAGTAGAGGCCGGGGACGTCGGTGACGCCCCGCTCGTGGCGCAGGCGGCCGTCGCCGTCGGTCACCGGCAGATCGATCCAGGAGTGGTCGGGGCGGAAGCCCGTTGCCCAGACGACCGCGTCCGGCGTCGCGACGTCCCCGTCGGCGAAGGTCACGGTCCGCCCGCTCGCGCCCACGACGCGGGGGCGGAGCGTCACGCCACGGCGGCGCAGCCCGCGGCGGCTCGACCCGATGAGCGTGTCGCGATCGCGGGCGCGACGGCCGATCCGGGAGTCGACGGTCTTGGCGAGCACGCCCACCCGAGTGAGCCACCAGAACACGTCGCGGCCGAGCAGGCGCTGCGGCAGCGGCGTCTGGCGCGAGCCGATCGCCAGTGCGACCTCGTGGGTGGGCGCGAGGTCCTCCGCGACCTGGAAGCCCGTGTTGCCGCCGCCGACGACCAGCACGCGCCCGGCGGGCACATCCTCGGGCCGGCGGTAGCCGGTGCTGTGCATCTGGAGGACCGCCGGGTCCAGGTCGGCGGCGAACGGCGGCGTGTGCGGCGCCTGGAACGGCCCCGTCGCCACGACGACCTGGGCGGCCTCGACGTCGCCGCGCTCCGACCCGAGCACGAACCCGCCGCCCCCGCGGGCGCGCAGCGTCCGCACCGGTTGGTCGGTCACCACGGGCAGCTCGAACCGGTGCGCGTAGGCCTCGAGGTAGCCGATGACCTCATCCCGACCCGGATGGCCATCCTGGTCGCCGGGGAAGGCCATGCCCGGGAGGGCGTCGTAGCGCCGCGGGGTGAAGAGCACCAGCGAGTCCCACCGGCCCCGCCACGCCGAGCCGACCGCCGGACCGGCCTCGAGGATGGCGAATCGCCGTCCCTGCTGTGCGAGCAGATGCCCGATGGCGAGGCCGGCCTGACCGCCGCCGATGACGGCGACGTCCAGCGGCGCCCGGCCCGCCGCGATCAGCTCCTCGGCTGCCGGCTGCGCTGACGTCATCACGACCCCCTGCTGCGTGGTCCGGTACGCAGGGATGACCGTATGCCAGGGCGGAGCGGCGGGGACAGGCCGATCGTCGCCTGGCGCCAGAGACACGCGGAACCGCCCCTCGGGAGGGATCCATCTGGACAATTCCGCGGGGCCGCCCATAGCGTGGGAGCCTGGGCGCCGAGCACACCACACCCACCCTGACCGAGGCGCTCGCGCCGCCCGGTCCGGCGCCGCTCGGGCCGGCACCGGTCGGGGGCGCGCCCGAGGCGCTGATGACCCTCGCCTCGCTGGTCGGGAACGCCGCCTTCAGTCGGCTGGCGACGGGCGGCAGCGCCGCGCCGGCGCGACTCATGCGCAAGCCGCGCGGCACGATGACCCCGGAGGAGACCGAGGCCGACGAACGCCGGAAGGCCGAGTTCGCCGGGAAGACCTTCTCGAAACCCGTCCACGAGCCGCCGATCGGCGGGCGCTTCGGCATCTCCTACCAGCCGGGCGCGGGCGTGCTCACCGTGACGGTGCGGGTGCTCTTCGACTGGCAGGACTTCCCCGAGGAGCTCGCCGACAAGGACGAGAAGAAGTACTGCAGGTGGACGGCGGACGAGAAGGCCCGCTGGTCGGGCGAGTTCTGCGCCCGCATCGCGAACCGCTGGAGCGGAAAGCACACGATCCGCTGCATCAAGGAGGGCTGGGAGGAGTTCAGCGTCGCGCCGACCGTCACCGTGCAGCCGGTGAACGAGGCTCCGGCGCACTACACGGTGCGCGTCCACAAGGACATGGGCGGCAAGCGGGTTCACGCGGGCCTGGACCGGGAGACGATGGAGGGCGACTTCTCCGAGAGCAACATCGAGCCGGAGGGGAAGGTGGACCCCACCGAGGCCGAGGCCAAGCGGACGCAGATCCTCGAGCGCGAGAAGACGCGGCTCGGCGCCGCGCTCGCCGCGCTGTCGGGGGCGGCGGGCAACCCGATCGCCTTCGCGCCGGGCGACAACAACGTGCCGGTCCCGGCGCGCGCGAAGCTGTGGGACTTCGGCAAGGCGCTGGCTGCGAGCCTGCCCGGCGCGCCGCGCTTCCCCGTGCAGGTGCTGGGGGAGTGCGAGGCACGGGAGCCGAACCGGGCCGACCTCGCGCGCTCGCGCGCCGACCTCGTGGGCACGATCATCAACGGCACGTCGGCCGGCTACCCCGTGCGCGTGTCGTCCCGGCCCGACGGCGAGGCCCGGCGCGCCACGGTGTCGATCGGCGACCCGGAGGAGGGCTGGGACAACCCCTACTCGGTCGCCGAGCACGAGTTCGGCCACATGCTCGGCAACCCGGACGAGTACGACGACCCGCTCCACCCGCACGACGAGGCGAAGCGCAAAGCGTGGAAGGCGATGGTCGAGTCGGCGGGCGTCAGCGTGCCCATGGGTGGCGAGGAGGCTTCGACGACGAGCCAGATGTCGAAGGGGACGGACGTGCTGCCCGCCCACTACTCCACCATCTGGGACGCCCTGGGGGAGCTGACCGCGGCCTACGTCACGCGCGAGGAGTGGACGCTCAAGGGCTAGGCGCTGGAGCGCATCCGCAACGGCGGCGGGTTCCACCCGCCGTCCAGCACCTCCCTGCGCGGCGCGTACAGCCGCATCGTGATGCCGAGCGGCCCCATGGGCGCGGGCAGCCAGTTGGCCCGCAGGTCGTCGCCCGGGTCGGCGTGCTGGATGATGATGTCCAGCGACCCGTCGGGGTTGTGGACGAGGGGGTCGCGGTCGCCGATGGCGAAGCGGCCGAGCGGGTTCGCCGCCTGGAAGCCCTCGGCGTCGTACATCGTGATCGACCAGAACCCGTCGGCGGGCGGCAGGTCGTCGGCGGGGAAGTGGATCACGTACTCCTGCTCGCCGACCGGCGGCTGACCGTCCTCGCCGGCGAGCAGCAGCGGGTAGACGGCGTCCTCGGCGGGGTTCGCGCCGAGGCCGACGAGCGTGACCACCGCCCGCCGCAGGTAGGAGTTGCCGTACACGCCCATCTCCGTCGCCACCATCCACCCGTCGGCGTGCCGGCCGAGGGTCGGCGGGGCGGCGGCGATGGCCTTCAGCGCGTCCTCGGCGCCCGCCTGGACCTCCTGCAGGGCGGCCGCATCGAGTGACTCGCGGTCGAAGGGCTGCCCGGGGACGATGCCGATGCCGGCGATCCGGCTGAGGATCGAGAAGTCGGTCGAATGGGGCGGGTTGACCATCATCGCCTCGCAGGCGAGGGAGAAGAAGTCCGCCGCGTCCAGGCCGTTCACCATGCGCAGTGGCTCGGTCGTGGTGTCCTGGCCCAGGTCGATCGCGTGGGTGGCCGGGGCGGCCGGGGCGACGCGATAGCCGTCCTGGACCGCGTGGACGGCGGGGTAGTCGGCGGGGCCGTTGGTCTGGGTGCGGCCGATGATCCAGACCCACGGCGTCGGGGCCGCGATCACCTCGTCGCCCGCGGGGATCTCGCCCGCCCACCCCGGCGGGACGAGCACGAAGTCGCGCGCGCCCGTCCCGGTCGTCCGCTTGCCCGGGTTCGCGAACACGTCGGTCCACATGTCGAGCATCGGCAGCATGTAGTAGCGGTCGCCGGTGTCCGGGGCGTGGACGACCACCGGCCCCGCCGTCAGGTCCACCCAGGCGCTCGAGTAGAGCGTGTCGAAGTTGGGGCGCACCACGGCGCGGAAGTCCGCGTCGGGGAACGCCCGGATGTGGTGGAACGCGTTCGGCGGCCCGAACCCGGCCCGCTCACCCTCGGCGACGTTGATCACCTGGCGCCGGGTGGCCTCCATCGTCACCAGGGGGTACAGGTAGACGTAGGCCTCGAAGGCCAGCGAACGCGGGTCGCTCGAGAGCTTGGACATCGATCTCCTCGGGTGCGGTCACGCCGGATCGGCGAGCGGGATCCTGCAACCCGCCGGCCGGCGCGAGCCCCGCGGCGGCGCCGTTCACCCTGGTGACTCCGCGTCGATCACCGACGCCAGGCGGCTGAGACGATCTCTGCGGGCACGAGCTGTCCCTGCGTGATCTCCCCACCTGCGTCCGGGAAGCGGGTGACGCCGAGGACGGCGGAGCGGCGGGCGACCGCAGGGCGGGTGACCCAGACGCTCCGGTCCCGCGGCGAGGTCGTCGACCACAGCCAGGTCGCGCTCCGGGAGGGGAGGTGCGCGATGCGGATCCCGTCGCGCGTGCGCCCTCCCGCGCCGGCGTGGGCCGCCCAGAGGAGCGCGTCGCCCGCGAGCCGCCCGACGCCGACGCCCCGCTTGGTCGCGGTCCGCGAGGGACCGAAGGCGACCGGCCATGACGCGACCCGCCGCAACGGGCTGAGGCTCCAGGCGTGGACGGTGCCCCGCTCGTTCCGCCCCTGGGTGGCACGCGCGTGCGTCCGGACCGTGAACGTGAGCCAGCGATCGTTCAGGTCCGCGCCGATGACCTCCTGCGAGTCGGGGACCTCGGCGACGACCCGCTCGCCGCCGTCCGTCGTCCGAAGGATCAACGCCGAGCCCGGCCCGTCCCACTCCTGCAGCAGCGCGTCGCCGCGGCGGTTGTACCAGGTCCCGTCCACCGCCCCGTCGCGGACCGCGCCGACGGTGGGCGGCGTCGCTGGCGCGCCGACGGGGACGGTCATCAGTTGCGACGGCGCCGCGGGGGGAAGTCTCCACCAGGTGACCGTCCCCTCGGCGAGCGCGGGCGCCTCCACGTAGTACGCGTTCACGGAGAAGATGGTGTTCGGTCGTGCCGAGTCGAGCTGGACGGTCGGCGCGCCGCGCAATCCGGCGACGATCAGCTGCCGGGGGGTCCAGTCACGGAAGCCCCAGGAGGTCGCGTCGACCACCACCCGGTCGGCGGGGATGCCGAGCAGCTTCGTGTCCCCGCAGTCCGCACCGGAGCCGACCGGCGTCACGATGTGCGCCCTCCCGCCGCCGAGGCGGGCCCAGATCTGGTGCGAGCCGAAGTCGGGGGGACAGCGGACCCAGACCAGCGCGTTCCCCGAGGCCTGGACGGCTCCGATCGGCCCGGGCGCCCGGGCGACGACACGGGCCTGGGCGTGGGCCTGGGCCGCCGCGGCCGCGAGGATGACCGCGGCGAGCAGGGGCGTCCCGATACGGGCCACACGCGGCGAGACCACGGCGCATTCGTATCGCACCCGGGCGCGAAAAGGCCCCCGGCGGGGTTCACGCTCTCCCGTTGCCGAGGGGCCGGACCTCGGCGATGGTGTACTCGGAGACGGACACCGAGCGTGGTGCCGCGCGTCGCCCGGTCCTCGGGGCGCGCCGGCGGAAGGCCGCGACGGCCTCCTCCGACTCCCAGCGCTCGAACAGGTTGACGCGACCGGGGTCGAGCGCGTCGGCCGCGATGGAGAAGTCGAGACAGCCATCCGCCTGGCGGGCCGCCTCCACGACGCGCACGAAGCCCGCAACATGGGCCTCGCGCTGCTCGGGGTCGACCATGACGTGTCCGGCGACGATGAGCATCCGGATCCCCCTACGCCTCGATGAACGTGTAGTCGCGTGCGATCCGGCCGTCCCCTGCGAGGACGAGGACGCTCAGCCCCACGGCGAACACCTCGCCGTCCTTCCCGACGGCCTCCCAGCGGAGCTTGACGACGTCACCGAGGCGATCCGCGTCGTCGCGCCCCCGGAAGCTGAGCCCCTCGGAGCGGACCCAGTGCTCGTGGACGCTGCCGGCGCGGGCCGCGATCTCCCCATGTCCCCGCGCCTCGAGGACCGCCGACATCGCGATCCCGGGTTGCGCCGCGATCCCGCGGACCTCCTGCGGAGGCTGGAGGATGTGCCTCCCGTCCTCCGTCCACAGCCCGGCGATCGCCTGCCGGCGCCGGTCGTGATCGGGCTCGTTCCAGAGCCCGACGTACCGCCCTGCCAACTCGGTCGCGTTCCGCATCGGCCACCTCCGTTGATCATGGGGATGCGACGCGGTCAACGGTCGCGCAGGCAGGCTCGCGCGTCGATTACCTCTCGTGTAAACCGTGCCGGGATGGTCGTCCAGACCGAGCAGGAGCCCGAGACCGCCGGCGAGCTGATCCGCTTCTGGCGCACGCGCCGCGGCCTCACCCAGATGGAGTTGTCCCAGGACGCGAACCTCTCGACCAAGCACCTGAGCTTCGTCGAGACCGGTCGGTCCAGCCCGAGCCGTCAGCTCCTCGTGCACCTGGCGCAGCACCTCGACCTGCCGATCGCCGAGCGCAACCGCCTGCTGCTGGCGGGCGGGTTCGCGCCCCCCTATCTGGAGCAGCCATACGACGGGCAGGTGATGCAGCCGCTCAGGGAGTCGCTCGAGCGGCTGCTCGCCGCGCACGAGCCCAACCCTGCGCTGATCGTCGACGGGCTCTGGAACCTGATCCAGGCCAATCGCGCCGCGTCACTCCTCTGGGACGGGGTCGCCCCGGAGCTCCTCGAGCCGCCGATCAACCTGCTCCGCCTGGGCGTCCACCCGGGCGGCCTGCCGCGGATCTCCTCGATGACCGCCGCTTGCAACGCGCCGCTCATCCATCGGCTGAAGCGGAGGAGCCGCGAGGACGCCGACCCCGCCCTCGCCGAGCTCGTCGGCGAGGTCGAGTCCTATCTCCCCGGCGAGCCGCCGACCGCCCCCGCCACCCAGCCGGTGGTCTCGCTCAGGCTGCAGACCCGTCTCGGCGAGGTCGAGCTGTTCACCGTCATCGCGACCCTCGGAGCCCCGCTCGACGTCACGGCGGCGAACCTGGCCATCGAGACCTTCCTGCCGATGGACCCCGAGAGCGCAGCGCGGCTCGCCGAGCTCAGCGCGTCCCGTGGGGAGAACGGAAGGTGACGGGGCACGCGATCGAGCCGCTCGACGAGGCAGTGGATCACGTCCGTGGCGAACCGGGCGGACGAGTCATCCTCGAATACGGCGACTACGAATGCCCGTACTCACGCCGCGCGTTCCGGGAGATCGAACGCGTCGAGCGGCGGCTGGGCACCGGCGTCCGCTTCGCCTTCCGTCATTTCCCCCTGACCGAGATCCACCCGCACGCCCTCGCCGCGGCCGCGGCGGCCGAGGCCGCCGCCCTCCAGGACCGGTTCTGGCCGATGCACGACCTGCTGTTCCACCGCCAGGCGGCGCTCGAGGACGGGGACCTGCGGCGGTACGCCGCCGAGCTCGAGCTCGATGTCGCCCGGTTCGACCGGGACCGCGCCGGCGCCGAGGTGCTCTCGCGCGTGGTCCGGGACGTGCAGAGCGGAACGGCCTCGGGCGAGGTCGGTGGCACGCCCACCCTGTTCATCGACGGGGTCGTCCACCGCGGCGGCTACGACGCCGCGACCCTGCTGGAGGCGCTGGAGGGACCCGCCTGACCGCGGGTCCCTCGCCCGCGCTACGCCGCGGTCTCGCGGTGGGGCAGCTTCCAGTTCGGACGCGGGAAGTGGCAGGTGTAGCCGTTGGGGTAGTGCTGCAGGTAGTCCTGGTGCTCGGGCTCGGCCTCCCAGAAGGGGACGGCGTCGCTGACCTTGGTGACCACCGTGCCGGGCCACAGGCCTGAGGCGTCGACGTCGGCGATGGTGTCCTCGGCGACTTGGCGCTGCTCGTCGCTGGTGACGAAGATCTCGGAGCGGTAGCTGGAGCCGATGTCGTTGCCCTGGCGATCCAGCGTCGTCGGGTCGTGGATCTGGAAGAAGAACTCGAGGATGTCGCGGTAGGAGATGCGGGCGGGGTCGAAGACGATCTCCACCGCCTCCGCGTGGCCGGGGTGGTTGCCGTAGGTGGGGTTGTCGTTGCGGCCGCCGGTGTATCCGACCCTGGTCGCGATGACCCCGTCGCGGTGGCGCAGCAGCTCCTGGACGCCCCAGAAGCAGCCTCCCGCGAGGATCGCGGTCTCGGCGTTGTCGCTCATCGACTTCTCCCCGTTCGACGTTCTGCCGCCATGAGGACGATAGCTCCGTTCAGGAGGCGCGCGCCGCGGGACCCGGAGCGACGGCTCCCGGCCGTCCCGGCGCCGATCTGCCCGACGGCCCCGGTCAGCCCGACGCAGCCGACGCACCCGACGCACCCCGTGCAGTCCACGCAACCGATGCAGGCGACGCACGCCGCGCAGCCCACGTTGGCGAACCCGCCGAGGATGCCGGCGGAGCCCACGACGCCGGCGCTGAGCGCGACGCCCGCGCTGCCCGCGACGACCGCCGACCCGCCGACGGCGGCGCTGCCGATCACGCCCGCTGCGCCGACGACGCCGGCGGAGCCGATGACGGCGGCCGAGTCGGCCACCCCGGCCGAGCCCACCACCCCGGCGGCGCGCGTCACACCAGCCGAGCCGACGACCCCGGACGAGTCGGCGACGGCCGCCGAGCGCCACACCCGCGCCTCGGGCTTTCCGTCCACGGCGGCACGGTACCTCATCGTCCTGGGTCTCAGGCCCGGGCCCCCTCGCCGAGGGTGTCGGCGACGGCGACGCCGGCGAGCGCGGCGGTCGCGCCGGCGATGCCGGCGATCATCGTGAGCGGGGCGGTCGCGGCCGCGAGGATGCCCATCGCCACGAGCCCAAGGACCCGGGAGCGGGGGACGCTGCCGAGCGCACCCCGCACGAAGACCAGCTGGGCGAGCAGGAAGAGGGCGGGGCCGCCGAAGGCGAGGGCCGTGAAGGCGGGCGTCGCGTCGCCGCCGGGGCGGTCGATCGCCATCTGGTCGGCGACGGCGGTCCCGATGAGCGCCAGCACGATCAGCGTCAGCGTCCAGGTGCCCCACCACCCGAGCGCGCCCGCCCCCTCCGCCGACCTGCCGAGCGCGATGCCGCTGCCCTCGCGCTGGAAATAGCACCACCACAGGGCGACGGTGCCGGCGAACGCGAGCGCCAGCGCGAGGAGTCGCCCGGCCGTGAACGGCTCGGCCGTGAACGCCGCGCCCGCCGTCAGGACCGTCTCGCCCAGGGCGATGATGAAGAAGAGGCGGAACCGCTCCGCGATGTGCCCGGCCGCGATGTCCGCGTGCCCGAGGTCGGTGCGCCGGCCTCGGCCCGGGAGCCAGTGCAGCGACCACACGCCGGCATATGCGACGACCATCGCCGCGCACCACAGCGCCAGGCGCGCGTCCTCGCCCGCACGCGCGCCCGCCACCAGGAGGGCCCCGCCGGCCGCCTCCCAGACGAGGGCGTTGACGAAGTGCTCCCCGAGCGCCGAGCCGCGGAGGGCGGCCACGAGGAAGGCGGTCCGGCCGAGCTGGAGGATCAGGTAGCCCGTGACGAACAGCCACGCCCGGCTGCCGAAGGCCTCCGAGATCCCGACGGCCATCAGGAGGCTCGCGAACATCAGGCCCACCAGGAGCAGGCGCACCGCCAGCCCGTCGGGCGCCAGCCAGTTCGCGCCCCAGGCGGTCATGTACCAGGCGTAGAAGACCGCGAGGCTCAGGACGAGCGTCTCGGCGCCCGTCCGGGCGTCGACGTGCTCTGCCAGGTGGTGCGACAGCTCCCCCAGCGCGAACACGTAGACGAGGTCGAAGAACAACTCGAGCGGCGTGACCACCCGCTCCGCGCCGGGGGTCCGGCGGATGGCGATCCTCATCGCCCTCGATCCTATGTCCGGTCCGGCGCCGGCCGGCCCCCGCAAAGGCCGATGATGAAGCGGTTCTCAGCATTCCGGTCGTCGCGCCGCTGGTAGGCTCGGCGACGCCTGAGGGGGCAGCCATCGAGAACGAGGGCTCGACGATGACGCTGACGCGAGAGGAAGCGCCCGGCCTGCGGCAACCCCTGCACGTGCCCGGCAAGTACATGAGCCTCACGACGTACCGGCGGGACGGGACCCCGGTCCCGACGGCGGTCTGGTTCGCCGAGGACGACGGGCGGCTCTACGTCCTGACCCCGGCGGAGTCGTACAAGGCGAAGCGCCTGCGGCGGAATCCCGCCGCGACCGTCGTGCCGTCGACGGCGCGCGGGAAGCCGACGGGCGAGGCGATACCGGCGCACGTCGCGTTCCTGCCGCAGGAGGAGTTCGCGCGCGTCGACCGGCTGCTGGCGGAGAAGTACCGCATCCGCCGACGGTTGATCATGCCGGTCTACGCCTTCGTGATGAAGCTCCGCGGCATGCCGGTCGACGCCCACGGCGCCGCGTACCTGGAGATCACGTCGGCCTGAGCGGCTCCGGCGCCGCGCCGCCGAGCATCAGCGTCAGGGAACGGTGGCCCACCTCGAGGCGGCCGGCGACGCCCTGCGCGCCCGCCATGGCCCCCTTGACCATCGACAGCATCATGAAGACGTCCTCGATCGACAGGTCGCGGCGCAGCGTGCCCGCGGCCTTCGCGTCGCGCATCGGCCGGCTCATGAACTCGGCGATGATCAGCCGGTTCTTCTTGAGGCGCAGGTCGGTGCGGGCGTCCTCGCGGGCGACCTCCGCGAGGGCGTAGACCCCCGCCATCGCGTCGATCAGGGCGCGGAGCAGCACGAAGAACGCGTCCGGGTCGCCCTCGTGATCCGCGGCGAGCTCGACGATCCGCTCGATCCGCTCGCCGAGGATCTCGGCCGCGAGCGCCCCGCGGTCGGGGAAGTGCCGGTACAGCGTCGCCTGACCGACGCCGGCACGACGCGCCACCTGGCACATCGCGACGTCGGCCGAGTCGGCGAAGAGCTCGCGCCCCGCCTCCAGGATCGCCTCGCGGTTGCGCCTGGCGTCGCTGCGGTGCCGCCCCGGCGTCTCCTGCTCGACCGCCACCCGCCCCTCCTGCGAACCGGACAGCGCTGTCCAGGACCAACAGTGCGCTGAAACGGTCGCTCCCCTCATACCACATCTGTAACCGGACAGGCCTCTCCGCTTTCTGTTATGAACAGCCTCTCACCCGTTCTCGTACGAGGGGATCGTCCACCCACATGTCCGGAACCATCTGATGCGCCAGGGCCCGCTCGCCGGCCGCTACCCCGCGGTCGCCACGATGGTCATGGCGGCGTTGATCCCCTACCTCGCGCTGTCCGCCGCGGTGGGGCCGGTGCTGCCGATCATCACCCGCGACCTCAACACCACCCCGCAGGCGATCGCCATCGGCGTCGGCCTGGCCAACGCCGCGTACGCCGTCGGCACCGTGCTGGCGGTGCAGTTCGCGCAACTGCTGCCCCAGCGGAGGGTGCTGCTGGTCTACGCCTTCGTCCTGGTGGTCGGCTCGGTGCTCACCGCGTCCGCCCAGAACGTCTACATGTACAGCGCCGGCCAGATCCTGGCGGGCCTCTGCACCAGCCTCCTGCTGATCGCCGCCGTGCCGCCGCTGTCGCTGGGTTTCCCGGCCAGCAAGCTGAAGATCACCGGGATGATCATGAACATGTGCATCTTCGGCGCCGTCGCGCTGGGGCCGACGATCGGCGGCCTCCAGGCCGAGGCCGACAAGTGGCGGCCGCTGTTCTGGATCGTCTCCGCCATCGCCCTGACGGCCCTCGTGCTGGCGGTCCTGACCTTCGAGGACGCGCCGCCCGCCGACCCGTCCGCGCCGGTCGACGGGTGGGCGCTCGTGCTGGCGACCGTCGGGTGCGTCGCCGCGTTCTTCGGCTCCTCGCAGCTGCTCACCCACGCCTTCCTCAGCCCGGTCTCGATCATCCCCCTGGTCGCCGGCCTGATCACGATCATCGGCCTGGTCGTCTACCAGTACCGCGCCCGGAACCCGCTGCTCACCATCCGCGAGATGCTCGGCAGCTCGATCCCGATCGCCGGCATCATCGTCGCCCTGTTCGCGGCGGCGGCGTCGGTCTCGGCGACCGCCCTGACCGCGGCCGCGCTGGCCGAGGACTACAGCCCGCTCCACCTGGGGCTGCTCTACCTGCCGGAGGCGGGCGGCGCGGTCATCACCGCGGTCGCGCTCGGCATGATCCTCGACACCCGCTACCTGCACCACCTGCCGCTGGTCGGGATGGGCTTCCTGGCCGCCGGGATCGCGGTCTTCCTGATCGAGGTGCCGTCGAGCCAGCCCCTCGCGCTGACGGCCTCGTTCCTCACCGGGATCGGCCTGGGCGCGACCGTCGCGCCGGCGCTGTTCGTGGCCGGCTTCTCGCTGCGGGCACTCAACCTGCAGCGGGTGTTCGCGATCGTCGAGCTGTTCCGCGCCGTCGCTGCGTTCATGATCGCGCCGATCTTCTTCCACTTCGCGGAGTCGGTCAGCGACGACCTGGCCGAGGGGGTCACGATCGCGCTGTGGATCGGCCTCGGGCTGGCCCTCGGGGGCGCCGTCCTTGCGATCGCGACCTACGCGTTCAGCGGCGCCCGGCCGCAGACGCCGGACATCGACGGGTTCATCGCCGGCCGCAAGGCCGCGTGGTACTCGCCGCCGCTGCTCGCCAAGCTGCGCCGGACCGGGGTGCCGTCGCAGGCCGCCATCGAAGGGGCGGACTGAGATGGCCCCGGTCATCCTCGCCTACGACGGCTCGGAGCTCGCCGCGTTCGCCATCGAGCGCGCCGGCCTCGAGTTGACCCCGGGCCGCGAGGCGCTGGTCGTCTGCGTCTGGCATCCCGCCGACGTCGGCTTCACGCCGGTCGACGGGAAGAACCTGCACGCCGCGGCCGCCGACGAGGTCCAGGAGGCCGCCGAGCAGACCGCGGCGCGAGGCGCCGCGCTCGCCGAGGCGGCGGGCTTCACGGCCCGTGGCCTGGCGGTCAACGCCACGCCGACCTGGCAGGGGCTCGTCGCCGCCGCGGAGGAGCACGGGGCGACGCTCATCGTGTTCGGCGCGCACCAGCGCAGCGGGCTGCTCGGCCACCTGGCCGGCAGCGTGACCGCCGCGACGATGTCCCACTCCGAGGTGGCTGTCCTGGTGGTGCACCGCCCCGACTGACGACGTCGATTGCCAGCCTGGACTGATCAGTCTAGGTTGATGACATGGGTCCGCGACCCGGAGATCGATGCCGCGGCGGGGGCGCTCCATGTGACGGTCGGCCTCCTGGTCCGGCGGCTGCGCCAGTCGCGGATCGAGGGGGAGCTGACGCTGCCGGAGATCTCCGCGCTGGCCCGCCTCGACCGCGGGGGCCCGGCGACCGCCGCCGCGCTCGCCAAGAAGGAGCAGATCAGCCCCCAGGCGATGGGGACGACTCTCGCCCGGCTCGGTCAGCGCGGCCTCCTGGAGCGACGGCCGGACCCGGGTGACGGGCGGCGCGTGCTGCTCTCGGTGTCGCCCGCCGGCGACGAGGTGCTCCGCGCCCGGCGGCACGCCCGCGCCGAGCAACTCGCCCGCGTCCTGGAGTCCGACTTCACCGAGGAGGAACGCGCGCAGCTGATGGCGGCCGCGCCCCTCATCGAGCGGCTGGCCCAGGGCCTGTGAGCACCGCCTCGGGGGCGCACGACGCGCCCGCCGGGGCTTTCGTCGCGCGCACGCTCTCGTCGCTGCGGTCACGCAACTTCCGGCTGTTCTTCGTCGGTCAGACGATCTCGAACACCGGCAACTGGCTCACGATGGTCGCGCTGACCCTGCTCGTGCTGCACCGCACCGGCAGCGGGACCGCCGTCGGCCTGCTGGCGGCCTGCCAGTTCGGGCCCATGCTCGTCCTGTCGCCGTGGGCCGGCGTCCTCGTCGACCGGACCGACAAGCGCCGCCTGCTCGTGGTGACGCAGCTGCTCGAGATGGGGCAGTCGTTCGCGCTCGCCGTGCTCGCCGTGCTGCCCGCGGCGCCGCTCGGCGCCTTCTACGCCACGGCCGCCGCGGGCGGGTGCATGCTCGCGTTCGACAACCCGGTGCGCCGGGCGTTCGTGAACGAGATGGTCCCGCTGGAGGACGTGCCGAACGCGGTGACGGTCTACACCGCGATGGTCAACATCTCGCGCGTCGCGGGCCCCGCCCTGGCGGGCGTGCTGGTCGTGACGGTCGGATACGCGTGGACGTTCACGGTGGACGCCCTCTCGTACGTGAGCGTGCTCGTCGCGCTGGCGATGATGCGGCCCGCCGAGCTGCGCCGCGTCGAGGCGGCGCCCCGCGAGCCCGGCCAGATCCGCGAGGCGGTCCGCTACGTCGCGTCGATCCCGGAGCTCTGGATCAGCTTCGCGATGGTGGGGATCGTCGGGACGCTCTCCTACGACTTCCCGGTCGTCCTGCCCCTGCTGGTGGAGAAGGCGCTCGGCGGCGACGACGCGGCGTACACGCTCGCCTACTCGGTGTTCAGCCTCGGGTCGCTGATCGGCGCGTTCGCGGTGGCGCGGCGCACGACGATCACCATCCGGACCGTGTCCCTCGGCGCCGCGTGGCTCGGGGTGTCGATGCTCGCCCTGGCCGCGGTGCCGTCGGTGGCCGCCGCCATCGTCGTGGCGGCCGTCGTCGGTGCCGGGGCCGTCGCCTTCCTCACCGCCGCGACGGCGATCGCCCAGGTGCGGACCGAGCAGCGGATGATCGGCCGGGTGCTGGGCCTGCAGATCGTCCTGGTGGTCGGCACCACGCCGATCGGCGGGCCGCTCCTCGGCGCGCTCTCAGACGCCGTCGGGGGGCGGGCGCCGGTGGTGGCCGGCGGGATCGGGGCCCTGGCGGCGGCGGCGTTCGGCGTGGTGACCGCCCGGCGCGCGGGGACCGGCGCTCATCCCGGACTCATCCGAGGGGAGTTGCCTCGGACGCCCGTCCCTGACCGAGGCCCGCCGTGCTCACCAGCGTCCCCGCCGCCCTCGGCGACATCTCCACCGCCGCCCGGGCGCTGACGCTCGAGACGACCGCGTGGGCGGCCCAGCTCACGGTGGTCTGGCTCGCGCTCGCGGCCTTCGGCGTCCCGGCGTCGGTCGCCACCGCGGCCCTGACCCTCGTCGCCGTGAACGTCGCCGTCGCGATCCCGTTCCTGCCCGGCGGCGTCGGAGCGTTCCAGGCGGCGACGGCGCTGAGCCTCGGGGCGGGCGGCGTCGCCGCCTCCACCGGCGTCGCGTTCGGCGTCGGCCTCCAGGCGGTCGAGCTGCTCACGACCTGTCTCTTATACACATCTAGATGTGTATAAGAGACAGGCTCTATGCCGATCTGGCGCTGGGCGGGCCGGGGATCGACGGGTTCGCCACATGCCGACGCCTCCGCGAGGAGGGCATCGCGACGCCGATCCTGATGCTCACCGCCCGCGACGCGGTCGAGGACCGGATCACCGGCCTCGACACCGGCGCCGACGACTACCTGGTGAAGCCCTTCGACTTCGGTGAGCTGCTCGCGCGCCTGCGCGCGCTCACACGTCGCCCGCCCGCCCGGGAGGCCGAGGTCCTGACCGTGGGGGACCTGAGCCTCAACCTGGACACCCACGCCGCGGCCCGCGGCGGGGTCGCGATCGAGCTCTCCGTCAAGGAGCTGCAGATCCTCGAGGTGTTCATGCGCCGCCCCGGTGTGGTCCTGTCCCGGCTGCAGATCCTGGAGGGCGCCTGGGACGACGGGTACGAGCACCGCTCCAACGTGATCGACGTCTACATCCGCTACCTGCGGGAGAAGATCGACCGCCCGTTCGGGGTGGAGACCCTCGAGACCGTCCGCGGCGCGGGCTACCGGCTCAGCCTCGGCTGATCGCTACGCGGCCGGGAGGGTGAACGTCACGATCGCGCCGCCGTCGGGGGCGTTCGCGGCCGTGATCGTCCCGCCCTGCGCCCGCACCACGGCGTCCGCGATCGACAAGCCGAGGCCCGTACCGGGGGCGCCGGCCGCGTCCGCCTGGCTGAACCGCTCGAACGCCCGCGGGAGGAACCACTCGGGGTAGCCGGGGCCGTGGTCGCGGACGGATATCGAGACCGCGCCGTCCTCCACGGACGCCCGGAGCTCCACCGGGGCCGTCCCGTGGACCAGCGCGTTGGCGATCAGGTTGTCGAGCACCTGGCCCGTGCGCAGCGGGTCCGCGATCACCACCGCCCCGCCCGCGACCTCCTCGGCCACCACCACCGCCCCCGGCGGGCTCCCGGTGTGACGCTCGTGCGCGCCGGCCAGCAGGTCGTGGACCTCCAGGGGCTCGCGCCGGAGCGGCAGGCGCCCCTGGTCGGCGCGGGCCAGCAGGAGCAGGTCGTCCGCGAGCCGCGACAACCGGCGCGCGTCCTGGCGTGCGTCCTCGAGCACCGCCCGCAGCGCCGCCTCGTTCAGGTCGTCGCGCCGGAGCGCCACGTCGAGCCGGGTCAGCAGCACGCTTACGGGGGTGCGCAGCTCATGGCTCGCGTCCCCCACGATCCGGCGCTCATGCTCCACCGCCGCCTCCAGGCGGCCGAGCAGGTCGTTCAGCGTGGTCGCGAGCCGGTCGATCTCGTCGTGCGTCCCCGGCTCGGGCAGCCGCTCCCCGGGCGGGGCGCCCGCCCCGATCTCCTCCGCGCGAGCGCGCATCGCATCGACGGGCCGCAGCGCCGCGCGCGTCACCAGGTACCCGGCGACGCACGCGGCGACCAGTGCCCCGGGGAGGGTGATGGCCAGGATCGCCGCGAGGCGGTGGAGGGCGCGCTCGCGGTCCTCGCGCGGCTCCCCGATCACGGCGACGCCACCAGGGACCGCGAACGCACGGAGCCGCGCGCCGTCGTCCACGCCCGGCAGGTCGCCGCGTGTGGTCCGCAGAGGGGCGGCCGCCGCCTGCGCCACCTGGCCCGAGTCGAGCAGCCGCACACCGGCCACCAGCCGGCTCGAGGCGGTCACGGTGCCGTCCGGTGCGTAGATCTGCGCGAGGGCCTCGCCGGCCTGGTCGATCGCCTGCTGCGGGCCACCCTCGTCGCGGATGAGCGCGATGACGGTGTCCTGGCGGTCGGCCAGCTCCTGGTCGATCCGGGCGTCGAGGCTCTCGCGGAACTGGAGGTAGACGAGCAGGCCGGTGACCGCCAGGGCGACGCCGATGACCACGGCGAACGTGGCCGTGAGGCGGACCCTGACGGGCAGGGTCCGCCACGAAAGGCGGGTGCGCGACGTCACGCCGCCATCCTCACACGGTCAGGCCGCGGCCCTCGCCTCGACGAGCTCGGTGCGGTCGCGCTGCGTCGCGCTCAGGTACGTCACCGTCCCCAGGATCGCGGAGGGGAACACCACGCTGGTCGCCGTCGTCCCGAGCCCGAGGCCGCCGTCGGCCGTCGGCTGCGCCAGCCAGTCGCCGATCGACGCGCCGAGCGGACGGGTCAGGACGTCGGCGATCCAGAACGACAGCACCGCGTTCAGGCCGAACCTGAAGTGCGCCACCGCCACCGCCGCGATCGCGCCGGCGAAGATCAGCGCCGACGTCAGGAACCCCAGCGAAAGCCGCTCGGCCATCAGGTGCCCGCGGCGGTGCCCAGCGCGAACGTGACCGCCAGGGCGATCCCGAAGACCACCGTGGTGGTCACGAGCGACACGCCGGCGTTGTCGGTCAGGTTGTCGGTGATCAGGGTCCCGACGATCGAGATCAGGACGACCGCCAGCCAGTCACACGCCCGGGACGTACCGGGGGAGGCGGAACGGGAGGGCGAGGACCACCGCGAGCACGGCGCTCACGACCCAGGTGGTGCCGGTCAGGCCCAACCGAGGTTCTCGTTCAGGTAGTCGGCGAACGTCTCGCCGACGGTGGTCGCCAGGATCTTGATGATCCAGAAGAAGATCGTGACCTCGGGGACCCTGTTGAGCATGCGGCGCCCGATGGACGGGGCCGCGGCCGCCGTCGGCCGTGACGGCGCGGTCGCGCCGGAGTGCGAAGCCACGTGGACCTCCCGGGTGACGGGATTGGCGGGCGGGGACGGCGTCACCATCGGCGCGTCCCATGAACCGCTGATGAGCCGGCCCGGGAGGTCCGGCGGCGGTCAGTCCAGCTCGTCCGCGGCGTTCGAGACGACGGCGCCGCTGCCATCGATCCGGGCGTCCACCACTACTACGCCGCCGGACTCGTGCTGACGGTCCTGCTGTGGGAGGGCGCGGCCCGTCCGGGGCGGTGGCCGCTGATGAGCGTCGCCGCCGCGGCGGTGATGGAGCTCATCCCGACCGACATCCACCCGAGCCCGCTGGCGGGATCCATCCGCCTGGCGTTCATGGCGGCCGTGCTCGCGGCGGCGTTCGCGGCCCCGATCCGCCCGGCCCGCGGTGCCCGTCCGGAGGCCGGCGCGACGCCTGCCGGCGGGCCGCGGCTCAGGCGGGCGACACCGCCCACCATCGACGGCCGCGGGGGTCCAGGCGGCTCGTGACGTAGCCGCGGCGCTCGAGGCGGCGCAGCAGGTTGGCCACGGCCTGGCCGGTCGAGGGCATGTCCAGGGCTTCGACGATGCGCCAGACCGGCAGATGGGCTCCCCGGAACCGGGGGTGCGCGAGCGCGTGCAGGACGCACCGCTCCTGCGGCGTGAGCTGCGCGGGGTGGGTCGGCGGTGACGCCACGCCCCGATGAGACAGGACCCGCTGCTCCCGGGGCAAGCGCCTCTGCCACCTGTTGCGCGCGTGAAACCCGGCGGGCGCCTCAGCGGGCGATCGATCGGGGCCCCGGGGGTGGAGTCCAACCGCCGGTTCCGCCATCCTGGAGGGGATCATCGTGCCGCAGCATCCCGACGTCTGCGGCCTCCCGGACCAGATGGAGGGCGAATGCCGCCGACCCCCGATCGGCCACGGAGACGTGGCCGGCCCCGTGACCCTGCCCTCGACGGGAGGATCCTCGGCGCCACCCGCGAGGTCGTCGCCGAGGGGGGAGTCTGCGCGGCCTCCATCACCGCGATCGCCGAGCGTGCCGGCGTCGGCAAGCCCACCGTCTACCTGCGGTGGGGGAACGCCGTCGAGGTGGTGACGTCCGCCTTCGACGAGCTCGAGTGGACGGAGGAGGTCGGCGCCCGCTTCCGCGCCGCGGTCGCGGCGCTCGACGCGCTGGCGGAGGTACCCGACGGGCGCTTCCTGGCGGAGGTCGTGGCGCTCAGCGCCCAGGACCGCCTCGGGTGGCTGTCGGACCCCCACCGGAGACTGCGCGATCCCTGATCCGCCCGGGTACACGATCGCGGGCGGCGCGCGCGACGCCGACCGCCTCGCCCGCCAGGCGCGCATCATGGCGGCGGCCACCCTCGCGTTCCTCGAGGGCGCCGGGGCGCGCGACGGCGCCGCGTGCCTGGACGTGGGCTGCGGGGACGGCCAGGTGGCCCTCGCCCTTTCGGCCATCGTCGGCGACGGCGGCCGGGTGGTGGGCGTCGACGTCGACGAGGGCGCGCTCGACCTGGCGCGGGCCGCCGCCGCGGAGGCGGGCCGGCCCGTCGCGTTCCTGCACGCCGACGCCACCGCGCTCCCGATGCGGGCCGAGTTCGACCTCGCCTCGGCGCGGCTCGTCCTGAGCCACCTGGTCGATCCCGCCGCCGCCGTCCGTGCCATGGCCGCGGCCGTCCGTCCCGGCGGGGCCGTGGCGGTGGAGGACATGTTCCTCGGGACGCTCCGGTCCGACCCGCCGGCGGAGGCGCTCGACCGGCTGCAGGCGATCTACGGCGCGACCGTGCGCGCCAACGGCGGCGACCCCACGATCGGCCCGCGCCTCCCGGCGATGCTGGCGGCCGCGGGGCTGGGGGAGGTGCGCGAGCGGACCGTTGAGAACCGCATCGACACGGCGGAGGGCAAGGGGTTCCTCGTGCAGCTGCTCGACAACATGCGCGACGCGATCCTGGCGGCGGGCGCCGCCACGTCCGACGAGCTGGCGGACGTGCGGGCGGCGGTGGACCGCGTGGCCGCCGACGCGGGGGCCGTCGTCCACCAGGTCCGGATGCACCAGGTCAGCGGGCGCCGCCCGCCCGCCTGATCAGCCCTCCACGCGGTGCCGCTCGACGTGCGCCGCGAAGTTGTCCAGCTCGGCCACGCGGGCGCGCGCGCCATCCTCGGTGGCGTGGACGGAGAGCACCGTGGCGCCGCTGATCAGGACGAGCCAGACGCTGCGGGTCGCCGCCGCGCGGTCCGGCGAGGCTGCCCCGTCGGGGGAGACCGACACCTCGAGCCGCACCCCCTCCGGCCCGTCCGGCAGGCGCCAGCCGCCCCCGACGTGGACCACCCGGCCGCGCTCCCGCAGGTCCTCGAGCGTCGCGAGCACGGACGGGACCGGCAGCGTCGCGCCGTGCCGGGCCACGTCGATGGTCAGGTGGACGGTGCGCTCCGGGTGCGCGGCGGCGAGGGCCCGGAGGCGGCCCAGCACCTCTGCGCGGAGCTCGTCGAGCCGGGTCATCGCCGCTCCAGGGAGCGGCGCGCCGCGCCTACGTGGGAGTCGGGGTGCCGCCCCGCTCGCGCGGAGCGGGCGGGGGCGGGGTCGCCAGCTCGGAGAGCAGCGCCTGCGCCGCCTCGAGCGACGACGAGATGATCTGCCGGGCCGAGTCGAGCAGCTGGAACGTGCGCGGGTCCCGCACCCGGTAGTAGACGCTGGTGCCGGCCTTGCGCGTCTCCAGCACGCCGTGGCGCCGGAGCACGCCGAGGTGCTGGGACGTGCCGCTCGAGTCGAGGTTCAGCTGGGCCTGGAGGTCGCCGACGCTGCGCTCGCCATCGCGGAGCAGCTCGACGATCCGCACCCGGACGGGATGCCCGAGCACGCGGAGGAACTCCGCCCTGGCCACGTCGATCGGCTGCCGCCCGCCGGTCCCGCCGTTGGTCATTCCGCGCTCCCGGATGACGGTCGGGCGGCACCTTGCGCGCGTCCCGACGGATGGGCGAGATCATGAAAGCACCCCCTCGAACTTTCAACGGGGTGGCCGACGCCGGATCGGGCGCGTCCCCGGAGCGAGGCCCGGGTGGGCTGATAGGGAAGCGGTTCAGCCCACCCGCCCTCGCGATCCGTCGCCGCACGACGGACCCGCAGCGGCAGTATCCGGGATGGATGCGGTGGAGTCAAATCTTTGAAGATTTGAAGATATGCGGTGGCGACGGCGACTCTGGCGTTCGAAGGTCTTGTGCCGCGGCGGCCGGCGGGGTGTGATCACGCCATGGCCACCAGCCGCAGTGCCGCGGAGCTCGTGGACCGCATCGTCGACTGCTACACGCACCGGCGGTGGAAGGAGCTGCGCGCGCTGTTCCACCCGGAGGCCAAGCTCGTGACGAGCGTCGGCGGCCCCCTCGACGGCCCCGGGACCGTGGAGCAGCTGCGCCGGGCGATGGACGACGTGAACTACCGCCCGCCGGCCCCCGGCGACCTCCGGATCGCCGGCATCGACGACCGCGCCGCGCTGGCGACCGGGTACGTCCGCGTCCCGGCCTCCGGCGGCCACAAGGTGGTGTCGCGGACGTGGCTCTACACCATCCGCGACGACCTGGTGTACCGCGCGCTCCCGCTGCCCGACGAGCAAACCGCCCGGAGCCGCTACGCCGACGAGGGGGTCGCGCTCGGCCTCTGACCGGGCGGCCGGGTCGTGACAACGAATTGCCGCGGCAGCGCGGCAGGTGGTTGGATCGCCGCGTGAGCCTCGCCACCGCGCTCCTGCTGGTCGTCGCCGTCGCCGTCGCCGCCGGGCTCGTGCTGATGGCGGGGGCGAGCGCCGAGCGGGCGCTCCGGCTCGCCGCCCTGGAGCGACGCCGCGATCACCTGCGGCGGCTGGGGGAGGCGGCCCACGACGTGCAGCGCGCCGCGGACCGGTACGGCCGGGCGATGGCCGCGGGGGAGTCCGTCCATGACGCGGCCGCCGCGTACCAGGACGCCTGCGGCCGGCTCCGGCGGGCGCAGGTCGCCGGTCCCCGGCCGTTCCGCACGCGCGCGCTCCTCGACGTCCTCGCCGACGGCCGCCACCCCGAGGCCGTGATCGCCACCCGCGCGGGGGATGGGGTGGTCGCCGAGGTGGGCGAGCTCCAGGACGCCCTCGAGGCCCGCGCGATCGCCGAGGCGTCCGCCCGACCGGGGTGGCGCTGGCGTGCCTCGTGGCGGCTCGCGGTGCTCGGGCTGCGCGCGCGGCTCCGGCGCGTCTGACCGGGGCGGCCGGGACTCAGACGCGGGCGGCCTCGGCCTCGGCGCGGGCCGCGTCGGCCAGCGCGGCGGCGTCCACGCCCATCGCCCGGAGCGTCCGGGCCGCGGTGCCCTGCCGCTCCTCGGCCACTGCGACGACCACATGGGCGCCGAGCAGCCGCGACGGCTTGACCTGCTTCGACAGCTTCACCGCCTCCTGGAAGGCGCGCTGCGCCGCCGGGGTGGATCTGAAGACGCCCTTCGGGGGGCCGGCGTCCACGTCGGCGGGGTCGAGCGCGACCGGCTCCACGCCGACCGCCCGGAGGGCGGCGTCGTGCTGCGCGGCCACGGCGGCCTCGAAGGCGTCGGGGTCGGCCCCCGCGCGGGCGAACGCGCGGCGGGCGGTCCCATCGTCCATCGCGAGCGCCGACAGCAGCAGGTGCTCCGGCCCGGGCGACCCGTCGCCCAGCCGGCGGGCCGCCGCGTCGGCTCCCGCCAGGAGCTCGTTGATGGTGCGGATCTCCCGCACGGGGTTGGGCAGCTTCACGTCCGGTCCCTCCGTCCGTCCTCGTCCAGGCGGTGCGCGTGCCGCTTGTGCGCGGCCTGCCGGGTCACCCCCAGCGCATCCGCCACCTGGGCCCAGCTCCAGCCGGCGTCGATCGCGCGGCGCACCGCCGCGCGCTCCAGACCGTCCGCGAGGCGGCGCAGCGCGATCACCGCGGCCAGCGCCTCGGCGGGGTCGTCCGCGTCGGGGATCTCGAACTGCCGGGCCATGTGTCAACAGTAGTTGACATAGCCGGAGAGTGTCAACCTAGGTTGACACCCGCCCGTCGTCCTTCCGGCGGGCCCTGGCGGGCCAGGGCGCCATGATGTGCGCTGTCTCGCCGTCCGCGTGGCGGGCGGCGGGGCTGGGGTCGAGCCGCCGGCGGTATCTGGCGGTGACGCCCGCCCGGCCGTGGTCCAGGCGCTGCTGCAGGCGGTCGTCGTCCACGCCCTCGGCGATCAGGCGCGCCACGCCGGCCCGGCGAAGCGCCTCGGCGCTGACGGGGACGGCCACCCCGGCCCGCCGGCCGAGCGCGCCGAGCTCGCGTCGCACGTACGAGTCGTCGAGCCGCGTGCCGTCGAACGTGCAGAACAGGGGCCCCGGGCCGAGGCCGTACGCGGCGCGGCACGCGATCCAGCGCGACAGGCGCGCCAGCGGCGCCTCCTCGAGCGGGACCTCCCAGTCGCGGCGCCCGCGCAGGCGCATCTGCGCGCTGGTGAGGTCGACGTCGCCGACCTCCATCCCCAGCGCGACGCCCAGCCGCGGGCAGGCGTGATAGAGCGTCGCGACGAGAGCTGCCATACGCAGGCCCGCCGCCGAATCGCCCGCTTCCCCAAGCAGCCCTGTGACCTCGTGGTCCTGCAGGACGGCGACCGTCATCCGTTCGGTCATTCCGGACGACCCTCCCACCATGGCGCGATCTCGGGCAAGAGGACCCGGCATCAATCCTCGTCGGGCGCCTCCGACGGCGCGCCGGCCGTGTCCACGAGCGTGAACCGGAGGCTGCGGGTGGTGAAGGGGTCGACGCCGGCGCGCTCCGCGAGGGTCGCCAGCAGCTTGCGGACGTAGGCGTCGCTCACCCGGCCGCCGGCCAGCGTGCACAGCAGGGGCGCGTTGCGGTCGAGGCCCATCGCCTCCCGTTCGTGCAGCCAGACATCGACCACCGCGGAGGCCAGCGGGTCGAGCGTCGTCGTCCCGCGGGGCCGACCACGCCGGTCACGAACCGTGACCTCACCCGTGACCGGGCAGACATCTTCCATGCGCAGGCGCTGCGCCTCCTCCAGCCGCAGACCGCCGGCGGCGACGAGGACGAGAAGCGCCCGATTCCTGCTGCTGACGGGTCCCGGCGGCACGGCGCGGATGAGGGCGTGGACCCGTTCGGCGGCGCTGGACGACACGGCTTCCTCCTGGGCACGAACCGTGACCCCACGAGTGTACAACGCAAAAAGCGCGACGTCCGTCGGCAGGAACATCTCGCCCACATCGCACCCCGATCCGCAACAGGGTTTCAGTGCCTTACCACGTAAACTCACGAGACGGGGGCGGAAATCCGTAACACGACACAGGAATGGCGAATGGGCGAATCCGTGCCGAAGCGAAAGCCCGGCCGTCCGCGCGATCCCGGGGCCGACCGGCGGATCCTGGCCGCGGCACGCGAGGTGGCCGGCGAGGTGGGCATCCACGGCGCATCCATGTCCGCGATCGCGGACCGCTCGAGCACCGGCAAGCCGACGATCTACCTCCGGTGGCCGGACCGCCGGCACGTGATGGCGGCCGCGATCGAGGACCTGGACGAGGGGTTGTCGGACCCGGCCGGCCCGACCCTCCGCGACGCGCTCCTGACGGCCCTGCTCGAGGACCGCGAACTGCTGGTGACCGGCCCCGAGTCGCGGTTCCTGCGGTCCGCGCTTTTCGAGGCGGCGTCCGACGAGCTGATCGCCGGGTCCCTGGACGAGCGCATCCTGGGCCCCCGGCGGGCGCGCCTGCGCCGGCTCCTGGAGCGCGGGATCGCCGACGGGACGGCGCGGGGCGACCTGGATGCCGAGGCGTTCGCCGACCTGCTGCTCGCCACCCTCGTCCGGGCGATGGTGCTGCGCGGCGAGGGCGCCGACCCCGACGAGATCGCGCACCACGCCGGCCTGGCCCTGGCGAACGGGGACGGCGCCCGGCGCTAGCGTGGCGGGCGTGGACGCCGCCCCCCCGGTCATGGTGATCGAGGCCGAGCTGGCCCTGGCGCCGGGCGTCGACCCGCGCGCCGCCGGCGCGGCGGTCACGGTCGCCCTGTGCGGACACTGGGAGCACGAGGGACCGTGCCGCTGGCCGCATCACAGCGCCATCGACGCCGACGGCGCCCCGGCACGGCTGCGCACGGTGGTCGCCCCCGGCGCCGACGCGGAGGAGGTGCGGCGGCGGGTCCGCGCCGCGCTGGCCGCGGACCCCGGGTGGGAGCTGCTGCGCTGCGGCGACAGCCCCGTGGCGCCCGGCGAGGAGGCCCTCGCGCGTCGGCTCGCGGAGGGCCCCCGGGCCTGACGCCCAGCCGCGCGGGCTACATCGCGGCCTCGGGCTGCTGCTCCGGCGGCGGCGTGCGGCCGTCGCGGCCCTCCACCAGGTGCCCCTCGAGGGACACGTTGGGGAGGATCCGGTCGAGCCACGCCGGCAGCCACCACGCCTTGTCGCCGAGCAGGGTGACCACGGCGGGCGCCACCACGAGCCGCACGATCAGCACGTCGATCAGGATTGCCAGGCCCAGGCCCAGGCCCATCATCTTGGCGATGACGTCCGGCTGGGTGACGAAGGCCAGGAACACCGACGCCATGATCAGGCCGGCGAACAGGATGACCTTGCCGATCCGCGACATCCCGTGGATGACGCTCTCGCGCGGGCGGTCGCCCTCGTTGTAGGCCTCGTGCACCCGCGAGAGCAGGAACACGTTGTAGTCCATGCTCAGCCCGAACAGGATCGCGAAGAGCATGACCGGCACGAACGACACGACGGGCACGTTGCTGTCGGCGCCGATCAGGCTCGCGCCGATGCCGTTCTGGAAGACGGCGACCACCACGCCGTAGGCCGCCAGCACCGAGAGGATGTTGAAGACGGCCGAGACCAGCGGGATCAGCAGCGAGCGGAACGCCATGATCAGCAGGAGCACCGACAAGCCGATGACCGCCGCGATGAACAGCGGCAGGCGCGACGCGACCTTGTCGGAGAAGTCCTCGAAGCCGGCGGTGTTGCCGCCCACGTAGACCTTCAGGGGCGTGTCGGCGACGGCGTCCGGGATCACGTCGGAGCGCAGCGTGGACAGCAGGTCGCTGGTGCGCGCATCCTGCGGCGCCGTGGTGGGCGTCGCGAAGATCGTGGCCATCTCGCCGTCGGAGCTCGGCAGGGCCGGCGCCACGGAGGCGATGCCCGGGGTGGCGCGGACGGCGTCCTCCAGGGCGGTGAGCTGCGCGGCCGTGTCCGGGTCCTCCTTCGGGGTGTCCACGGCGAGCAGGAACGGCCCGTTGGAGCCCGGCCCGAAGGCGTCGCTCAGCTTGTCGTAGGCCTGGCGCTGGGTGGTGGAGGTCGGCTGGTTGCCGTCGTCCGGCTGGCCCAGGCGCATGTTCATGACGGGCAGGGCGAAGACGATCAGTACGGCGACGCCGAGCACGATCGACACCCACGGCCGGGCCGTGACCAGGCGGCCCCACTTCTGGAAGCCCTCGGACGGCCGCGTGTGCTCCGGCTTCTTCGGCTTGAGCCAGCGCGAGAGCGCCCCGATCATGATCGGCAGGATCGTGATCGCCGAGATCACGACCGCCGCCACGCCGATCGCGGCGCCCAGGCCGAGCTTGCCGATGAGCGGGATGCCGATCAGCAGCAGGCCGGCGATCGCGACCATCACGATCAGGCCGGCGGCCACCACGGACGCGCCCGACGTGGCCGCCGACTTGGCGGACGCGTCGGCCACGCTGTCGCCCGCCGCCACCTGCTCGCGGTAGCGGGCGATGATCAACAGCGCGTAGTCGATGCCGGCGCCCAGGCCGAGCATCACGGCGATGATCGTGGCGAAGTCCGGCAGCCCCAGCGGCTGGGCGAGGGCGCCGAGCAGCATCTGGCCGACGGCGACGCCGATCAGCGCGCCGATCAGGGTCGCCGCCATCGCCGCGAGGGAGCGGAACAGCAGCGTGAGCAGCACGATGGCCACGCCGACGCCGATGAGCTCGCCGATGGGGGCGTCCTGCTGCGACGCGAGGTCGATCACCTGCCCGCGCATCGCCACGTCCACGCCGCCGCCCTCGGCGGTGCGCGCCGCGTCCTCCAGCGCCTTGCCGTCCGAGGTCTCGAGGTCGGTCACCTCGACGCCGTAGCGGACGTCCACCGACGCGATACGGCCGTCCTCGGAGATGTTGCCGTCCTTCGCGAACGGGTCGGAGACCTCCTGCACGTCCGGGAGCCGGCCGACCTTGTCCAGCGCGCCCTCGATCGCCTGCCGGTTGGCGGGTTCGCGGAGGGTGCCCTGGTCGACGCTGAAGACCAGTTGGGCGTCGGCGCCGGCGAATGCCGGGCTGTGCGCACGGAAGAGGTCGACGGCCTTCTGTGACTCGGCCCCCGGAACCGAGAAGTCGTCGGCGGCCTTGCCGCCCGCCGCGGCCGCAGCGCCCACCAGCACGAGCACGGCGATGGCCGCCACGAGGCTGCGCTTCCAGTGGGTGGTGAGGGATCGTGCGAGTCGTGCGAGCAGGTTCGACATCGTCCGTTCCGTATGTTTGGGGGACCGGTTGAAGGGCGGGAAGCTAGCAGACCATGCAAAATGTCTGAGCCTGCAAAGTTACGTCGAGGATAACTTTTGACGACCGCCCCGCAACCGCCCGCGCTCGACCCCGAGCCCGAGGGTCTGCGCGAGCGCAAGAAGCGCCAGACCCGCGAGGCGATCGCGGCCGCGGCGCTCGACCTGTTCGAGCGCCAGGGCTACGTCGCCACGACGATCGCCCAGATCGCCGCCGCCGCCGACGTGTCGCCCCGCACCGTGTTCGGCTACTTCGCGTCGAAGGAGGACCTCGTCTTCCTCGACCAGGGCGAGTGGTTCGCCCGGCTGGAGGCCCGCATCACCGGCCGCCCCCCCCACGAGACCGCCCCCGAGGCGCTCCGGGCGTGGATGGAGGAGATGCTCGGGGAGTGGGAGGGCCGCGAGGCCGAGATGCGGGTGCGGGGCAGCGTGATCGCCGCCGACGAGGGGCTGTGCGCGCTGAAGGCGCGCAACAAGGAGCGGGTGTGGGAGCTGCTGGCGAACGCGATCGCCCAGGACCTGGACCGGCCGCCGGACGCCCTGGAGCCCCGGATGGCGGCGGCCGCGACCACCGCGATCCTCGAGACGCTGGACCGCTACGGGCAGGAGGCCGGGCCGCCCGCCGACCTCGAGGCGTGGCGCGCCGAGGCGCTCGCGGCGGTGGACCGCGCGGTGGTGTTCATCGCGGCGGGCATCCGCGCGCTGCGGGACGCCGACCGGGGCGACTGACCCGGCGGGTCAGGCGGGCTCGAGCTCCCCGGACCCGGTGAGCATGGCGGCGTACTGGCCGCCCTCCAGCGTGACGAGCTCGTCGTGGGCGCCGCGCTCCACGATCCGCCCGTGGTCGAGCACCACGATCTGGTCCGCGCCCCGCACGGTGGACAGCCGGTGGGCGATCGCGATGACGGTGCGGCCCTCGGACAGGCCCTCGAGCGCCTCCTGCACGGCGCGCTCGGTCTCGTTGTCGAGGGCGCTGGTCGCCTCGTCCAGGACCAGGATCGGCGGGTTGCGGAGCACGGTCCGGGCGATGGCGATGCGCTGCTTCTCGCCGCCGGAGAAGCGGTAGCCGCGCTCGCCGACGACGGTGTCGTAGCCCTCGGGCAGGGCCGCGATGACGTGGTGGATGCGCGCGGCCTGCGCGGCGACCTCGATCTCCTGGTCGGTCGCCTCCGGCCGGGCGAAGCGTATGTTCTCCCGGACGGTGGCGTGAACGAGGTACGTCTCCTGCGAGACGACCCCGACGGCGTCGGCGAGGGAGGCGAACGAGACGTCGCGGACGTCGACCCCGTCGATCGTGACGCGGCCGGTGTCGGCGTCGTAGAGGCGCGCGACGAGGTAGCCGAGCGTCGTCTTGCCGGAGCCGGTCTCCCCGACGATGGCGGTGGTGGTGCCCGCGGGGACGGTGATGGTGACGTCGTCGATGGTGGCCGCCTCGGCGCCGGCGTAGCGGAACGAGACGTCCTCGAACGCCACGTCGCCGCGGAGGCTGGCGCGCTCGAGCGCGACGGGGTCGCGGCGCTCGGCGATCTCCACCGGCAGGTCGAGGTACTCGAAGATCCGGTCGAACAGCGCGAGCGCGGTCTGCACGTCGATCTGCACCGACAGCAGCGACATGACGGGCCGGAAGAGGCGCACCTGGAGGGTGGTGAACGCGACCACGGTGCCGATCGTGACGGCCGAGCCGGCCCAGGACTGCCCGGCAAACCAGTAGACCGCGGCGGGCATGACCGCGAAACTCGTGCCGATCGAGGCCATCACCCAGCGCCCCGCCATCCGCTGGCGCACCTCGAGCTCGGCGAGGCGGGCCGACTCGGTCTCGAAGCGGTCGGCGAGGGCGTCGGAGCGGCCCATCGTCTTGCCGAGCAGGATCCCGGAGACCGACAGGGACTCCTGCACGATGCTCGACATGTCGGCGATCGTCTCCTGGCGTGTGGTGGTGATGCGGCGCCGCTCGGCGCCGACCCGCTTCGTCAGGACGATGAAGAACGGCAGGAGGCCGAGGGAGAAGACGGCGAGGCGCCAGTCGAGGAAGAACATGGCGATGACGCTGGCGATGACGGTGGTGACGTTGGAGACGATGGACGTCGCGGTGGAGGTCACGACGTTCTGGACGCCGCCGATGTCGCTGGCGATGCGCGCCTGCACCTCGCCCGTGCGGGTGCGGGTGAAGAACGCGAGCGACAGGCGCTGGAGGTGCCGGTAGACGGCGGAGCGCAGGTCGTGCATGACGCGCTGGCCGACCTGGTTCGACAGGAGCGTCTGGTAGACGCCCAGCACGCCGGTGACGACGGCGATGAGGATCATCCCGCCGACGAGGGCGGTCAGGAGGGCGTTGTCCCGCTCCGGGATCGCGGTGTCGAGGACGGCCTTGAGGAGGAACGGCGACATGATGTCGAGGCCGGCGGCGACGGCGATGAGGCCGAGGACGGCGCTGAGGCGAAGGCGGTACGGCCGGAAGAGGGCCATGGCGCGGCGCGCGTTGTCGCGCCGGACGCGGGGGTCGGCGGGGCGGGTTGCGTCGGGCTCGGGTGCCCCTCCGTTTCGCGTGGCCATCGGCGGGTGGTACCACACGGCCCGGCCGCGGGCCCGAGGAGCGCCATGGCGACCCCGGTGCCGGCGACCGCGAGGGCGGTGAGCCCGGCGTCGGTCACGGCGTCCCCGCCGGCGCGCCGGACGGCGAGCACGAGGGCCGCGCCGGCGGTGGCCGCCAGGACGAAGGGCACGACGCGCAGGCGCCGGCCGCGGGCGGCGAGCAGGTGCCACGCGACGAGGGTGAGGACGAGGGGGGTGAGGGGGAGGACCACCCCGGCGGCGACGCTCGGCGGCACGTCGAGGGGCGCGGTCGCGGCCGCGACGACGACGAGGAGGCCGTACACCCACCCGGCGGTGCGGAGGAGCGCCATCACCCCGAGGCCGAGGTCGTCGAGCGGGGACCGTTCCATGAACCGACGGTGCGCTTCCGCAATCGTTTGCGCACTCCCCGGCGGGTGGGTGCGATCCGGGACGTTCGGACGGTGAGAAAGGGGATGACGTGCCGTCCTCGCGGACGTAGGCTTCGGCCGCCTGGCCGCCTTCCCGGGGGTGAGCGTTGATCCGGCGCCGCGTACTTGTACCCAGTGAGCTGGAGTGTCCTGCGGAGGCCCTCGCCCACGCGGCGGCCCTCGCTGGGTCGGATGGGGAGGTGGTGCTCGCCTCCGTCACCGTCGTCCCGCACTCGGAGCCCCTCGAGACGGGGGGTCCGCCCGCCTGGGATGTGGGATGGGGCGCGGACGAGGAGAGCGTCGCCGGCGTCGCCGCCGTCGGGACCCGGCGCCTGCGGGCGCGGTCGTTCTCGGAGGCCGTCCTCCACGCCGTCGCGGCGGAGCGCTACGACGCGATCGTGATCCAGGCGGGGCGGGAGACGCCCTGCAACGGGGCGAAGGCCCAGATCGACGCGGTCCTCGAGCGCGCCGCCCCCACCGTCGTCCTCGTCCGGCCCGGGTGATCCCGGGGCGCGGCTCCCCCCGGATCCGCGCCACCGTCCGTCGCGGAACCATCGCCGCATCGTCTGCACCGACGGTGGGTCCTGCGGCCCCGGACGCCCCAGCTCCCTGCGCCTGAGCTGGTCGATGACCACGCCGGGTGGCTCACCGGCGGCGAACCTGGTCTCCGCCTCCCGCCGCAGCGCCTTCCAGGAGTAGGACCCCGGCAGGGTCCGGGTGCGGTGTGAGGCGAGGAGACCCTCCCGGAACAGATCAAGGGCCCGGGAACGCCTGGTGGTCATGCAGTTGGCCGCGTTCCACACCGTCTGCAAGGACACCACCAGGTCCCGGCCGGCGCGGGCCGCCAGCCACCCAGGGTCCCGGTGCCCCGCACACAGCCAGACCGACACGCCGAGGGGGAGGTGCAGGAGGGCGCGCGGGCCGTGGCCGCGGCCCATGCAGATCGCACACGCCGGCGCCTTCCCCAGGCGCTCCCCCTTGTAGAAGCTCCGCGGCATCGACCTCGACGATGCCGCCGATGCCGGTGACGGATCGACACCCAACCCACACCCATCACCGCCGGCCCCGTGTCGTTGGGGGTGCGTTTCAGGGTGGGGGTGGGGTTCGAATGAACGTCGACCACTCACCGCCCGAGCCCCATCCCGGCGGCCCTCCAACCACCCAGGCGCCATCAGGGACCCGGGGGACTCCCGACCCGCTACTCCTTCAGGCAGCCCGCCTGGGTGTAGGTGACGTTCGCGTCCCACATGATCCACTCCTTGACGCCCTCGGCCTCCGCGCCCTTCACCTGTGCGCAGACCTCCTTCGCGCCGTAGTGGACCCTCAGGGAGAAGTCCTGGAGCCACGGGACGACCCTCGCGCCGGAGCCCTTCACCAGGTCGTTGAAGCGCTTCAGGGACTCCTCGATGATCATCTTCGGCTCGCTCTCGGGGTCGGCGACCCCGTAGACGCCCGGGCCCCAGTGGCTCGGGTAGATCAGCGGCGCCACGTAGTCGACGTTCCGCGCGATGCGGCCGACGTCCTGGGCCACCTCCTCCGGCCGGAACGCCGCGATGCCGAACAGGCTCGCCCCGAGGAACGCCCCCGTCGGCTCCAGGGCGTCGCGCGCCTCCCCGAGGAAGCTCACGATCGACCCCTGGGCACCGCCCTTCAGCCCCGGGAAGACCATCGTCTCGATGGGGCCGTCCGGCCGGCGGACGTAGTCGTAGAGGATGTCGTCCACCCCGGCCTCGGCGCCCTCGCGCGCGATGTCCACGTTGTACTTCCGCACCACGGGGTTCGAGAAGTTGGTGAAGCCGCCGTAGCCCGAATAGGGGTCACCGGACGGGGTCTGGATCACCTGGTCGCGGTCCCCGTGGTCCCACGCGTACTTCGCGAGCACCGGGTCGCGGAACGCCACGATGCGCCCGACCACCCGGCCGCCGAGGGAGTGGATCTCCTTCACCGCATCGTGGATCTCGTAGCTCGGCTGCACCGCGCCGATCTCGTGCGCCAGCGGGACCTTGCTGTCGTAGCCGACGATCCCCGACTCGTCCTTCAGGTCGAGCTCGATCGTGTTGATCAGGCCCTTGCGGAGCATCGCCAGCACCGGCTCGCGCAGGTAGTCCGTCTGCCACGAGATCGCCGTCATGTGGACCGCCCGGGTCGGGACGAGGGGCGTCCGCGTGACCACCGGGATGCTCGTCCGGATGCCCCGCGAGTTCCCCGCCCGGTCCACGGCGCGCACCGACACCAGCCCCGGGGGCGGGCTCGGGAACGTGACGGACCACGTCCCGTCCGACGCCACCTTCACCGGCGCGTCGTCCACCGTCACCGTCGACCGCTCGTTCACCCGCCCCGACAGGGTGACCGGCGCCCCGCGCACCGCCGGCTGCTTGGGGCCCGTGATCTCGATCGTCGGCCGCGTCCGGTCGACCGTGAACGTCCACGAGCGGTGCACGTCCCACGGCACGAACGGCTGGTCGATCGAGAAGTCGAGGGTGTGCGTGCCCTCCTCCAGGTCGCGCGGCCGGAACGTCAGCTCCCCGTCGCCCACGTACGCCTGGTCCAGGACGTCCCCGCCGTCGTACTCCAGCGTCGCCGTGTCCATGAGGCTCGGCAGGTCCGAGTGGATGCGGAAGAGGAGGTCGTCGGTGGCCCGCGCCCCCAGGAACGCGTCCTGGGGCGGCCCGGTCGTCGCGATCTGCGGCCCCGCGTCGCGCAGGGCGTAGCCGCAGAGGAAGCCGAAGAGGAGCGCGCCGCCGCCGATCAGGACCCGCCGCAGCCATGGACGGCGCGGGCGCTCGGGCGGGCCGGCCTGCTCGGCGGGCGGCTCGTCCGTGCGGATGGGCGGGAGGTCCTCATCGACGGCCGGCGCGCGCCGGCGCTCCGGTGGGCGTCGGGTGGCCATCGGCGGGACGTTACCCGGTCCCGGACGGGGGCCACAACGCGACCGGCCGTCGGGTGGGCCCCCTACGCGGAGTGGACCCGGTCCCGCCCCGCCCGCTTCGCGCTGTACAACGCCCGGTCCGCGAGGCGCTGGAGCTCCTCGGCGTCGTCCGCCGAGGACATGTCGCACACCCCCGCCGAGCAGCTGATCCCCTCGATCCCGTCGAGTCGGATCCCGGTCAGCTCCTCACGCGCGCGCTCCACGGCCCGGATCGCCCCCGCCGTGTCGATCTGCGGGAGCACCCAGGCGAACTCCTCGCCCCCGATCCGGGCCACCAGCTCGCCCGCCCGGCACGTCCCCAGCAGGCGCCGGCCCACCTCCGCCAGCACGGCGTCGCCCGCCTGGTGGCCGAGGGTGTCGTTGATCGTCTTGAAGTCGTCGAGGTCGATGATCGCGAGGGCGAGCATGTGGTTGTGGCGCTTCGCGCGCTCGACCTCGCCGGTCAAGCGCGCGGTGAACGCGCGCCGGTTCGCCAGACCCGTGAGCGGGTCGGTGGCGACCAGGCGGTCGAGCTCGGCACGCGTCTCCGCGTTCGACACCGCGATCGTGGCCAGTTCCGCGAAGGCCGCCAGGCGGCGCTCGTCGGCCGTGTTGAACGCGAAGGGCCGCGCCGAGCCGGCGGCGAGGGCGCCCCACAGGTGCCCCCGCGTCCACAGGGGCGCCGCGATGCCGCTGCGCAGGCCGGCGTCCAGGACCTCCGAGATCGAGTCGTCCGGCGCGACCAGCCCGTAGTCGTCCACCCGCTCCGCCTCGCCGGAGCGCGCCGTGCGGCCGGTCGCGGAGCCGCCGCTCAGCACCACCACGTCCGGCACCGCCGCGCCGGGGGCGGCCGGGGGGTGCGCCGCGATCGGCGTCGCCTCGGTGGTGGAGCGGAAGCGGTAGACCGCGCTGCCGTCGGCGTCGAGCAGGATCGCCGCCTCCTGGGCGACCACCCGGCCGATCTCCTCCAGGTCGGCCTCGCGGGCCACCACCGTCGCCACCCGCCGCAGCGCCGCCTGCTCGGCCTCGCGGTTCACCCGCTCGGTGACGTCGATGAACGACACGACCACGTGGCCGCGGTCGGCGCCCGGCTCCGGCAGCACCCGGCCGGTGAGCCACCGGGGGCCCTCCTCCGACGGGACGCTGAAGTCGATCGCCAGGCGGTCGCCGGTGGCGAACGCGTCGGCCACGGCGCTCTCCAGGCGCGACGCCGCCTCGGGCGGCAGGCCCAGCTCGGCCACCCCGCGACCGATCAGGGCCGCCGGGTCGCGGTCGGTCGCGCGCGCGAGGGCCGTGTTGACGAACACGATCCGCTGGCCGGAGTCGATCAGGGCGATCGGGTCGGGAGAGTCCTCCACCAGCGCCCGGAACGCGGCGTTGCCGGCGCTGAGCCGCAGCTCCGCGTGCTTCCGGGAGGTGATGTCGGTCGCCAGCAGCTCCACCCGCGACGGCCCGCCCGCCCGCCCGCGCCGCGGCACCAGCCGCAGGTGCAGCCACCGCAGCCCCTCCACGGTGGGCATCTCGAGCTCGATCTGGCGCTCCTCGCCGGTCTCGACCGCCTCGCGGAGGGCGGTCTCCAGGGGCACGACGACCTCGGGGGGGAGGCCCGCCTCGCGCGCGGTCCGGCCGAGCAGGGCCTCGGCGGGGAGCCCGACCATCGCGAGGGCGGCGTCGCTGGCCGCGAGGTGGCGCAGCTCCCCGTCGAGCTCCATGACGATGGGCTCGTCGCGTCCGTCAGCCGCTGTGCCGGTCGATGTCACCACGCCCTCCGGAGCGCAGGGTGCCCGGACCGCTCATGCCACAGGGGAGTGCCCCGGCGCAAGGACCCGGGAACGACGGATCGGCGGTTCTGGCGGTTCCCGAGCAGCGGCCGGAGGACCCTAGAACGTCTCGTCGTCGGGCGAGCGGACCCGGTCGGGGCTGTCGATGCTGTCCATCTGGAACCCCCGCCACGGGGACCCGCTGCCGCCGAGGCCGCCGAACCAGCGCCACAGCAGCGTGAGCACCACGTCGCCCAGCGCCACGGGGGCGCGGACCAGGATGGAGTAGAGCGCCCACCAGAAGGGGGAGAAGCTCTCGGGCCGCACCCGGCGCCCCGTGCGGGCCGCCTCGAGCAGCACGTACGTGCTCCCGGCCTGCCCGTGCACGTCCACGGTCGGGTGGACCTGCTTCGCGAAGTGCCGCTCCAGCATCTCGCCGCGCTTGTAGGCGCGGCCGAAGCGGAAGCTCATGAGCAGCCCGAAGACGAACAGGACCAGCGACCACATGTGCAACAGGAGGTTCACGCCCCCGAGGGTCGCGATCCACAGGAGCGCGAAGAAGGCCACCAGCCCCACGCACCAGGCGCCCCACCGCCACAGCGGGTCCTTCAGCTCAGGACCGAACGGCAGCGGCACGCCGCGGCTCACGGACGTCCGGTTGACACCACCACGGACTCCTGGGAGTCGATCTTCACGCCGCCCCCGTCAGAGCGCACGCAGCCGACGCCCTGGACGCACAGCGCGCCCGCGAGCCCACCGCTCGAGAAGAGGATCCCGAAGATCACGACGACGCCGATGATGATGAAGATGACCTTCATGGTGCTCGCCTTTTCGCTGCTCTCGATCCGACTCCTGCGCCCCGGCGCCGACCATTTCACACGCGCGCCGGCACGGCGTCCCGCCGCAGGGGTCGTCTGACGGGTCGCAGGAGATAGGTTCGCCAGGATCACGCCGATTCCCTGGAGGCCCGCCTGTGACACCGCCGCTCCGCGTCGCCGTCGTGGGCTACGGCTTGGCGGGGCGCGTGTTCCACGCGCCGCTCGTCGCGGCGGAGCCGGACATGGAGGTCGCCGCCGTCGTCACCGGCGACCCGGACCGCGCCGCGGCCGCCGCGGCGGACCACCCCGGCGCCCGCGTGCTGGCGTCGGCGGACGCCCTGTGGGAGGACCCCGGGGCCGTCGACCTGGTGGTGGTGGCCGCGGCGAACCGGGCCCACGTGCCGCTGGCCCGCGCCGCGATCGCGGCGGGGCTGCCCGTGGTCGTCGACAAGCCGCTCGCGCCCGATGGCGCCCGGGCTCGCGCGCTGGCCGACGAGGCGGAGGCCGCGGGGGTGATGCTGACCGTCTTCCAGAACCGCCGCTGGGACGCCGACCTGCTCACCGCCCGGCGCCTGCTGGACGAGGGGGCCCTCGGGGCGCCGGTGCGGTTCCTGTCGCGGTTCGACCGGTGGCGCCCGGCGGTGAACCGGGACGCCTGGCGGGAGCGCCCCGACCCGGAGGACGCCGGCGGCCTGCTGATGGACCTCGGCAGCCACCTCATCGACCAGGCCATCCTGCTGTTCGGCGCTCCCGTGGAGGTGCACGGCGAGGTGGGCCGGCGCCGCCCCGGGGCGCAGGTGGACGACGACGTCGACGTGTCGCTGCTCCACGCGTCCGGGGTGCGCAGCCACCTGGGCGCGACGATGCTCGCCGCCCTGCCGGGGCCGCGGATGCGGCTGACAGGCCTCGAGGGGGAGTGGGAGGTCCACGGCCTCGACCCCCAGGAGGCGGCCCTCCGCGCCGGCGCCCGCCCCGGGGAGCTCAGCTTCGGCGAGGTGCCCGAGGGCGACTGGGGGGTGATCTCGGACGGCGGCGCCCCGCGGCCGGTGCCCAGCGCCAGCGGCGACTGGCCCGCGTTCTACGCCGAGGTGGCCCGCGCGCTACGCGGCGGTGGGCCCCCGCCGGTGGATCCGCGCGACGCCGTCCTGGTCCTCGAGGTGATCGATCGGATCCGGACGAAACAATGAAGGTAGTGACATCGTGATGATCGTTGCATAGTCTGGCGCAGTCGGGCGGCGAAGGCCGTCCGGTTTCCGGATCAGGGCCTGTTCAGGCCCGTCGAAAGGGGCGCAAGTTGAGAGTACGGAGCAAGGGGGGCGCCATCGCGGCCATTGCGGCCGCCGGCGTGCTCGCGCTCGGTCTGAGCGCGTGTGGTGGTGACGACGACGACAGCGGCGCGGCGGACACCGCCGGCGGCGCGAGCGGCGGCGGCGGGAAGATCGCCCTGCTGCTCCCCGAGACGCAGAACGCACGGTACGAGACCAAGGACAAGCCGCTCTTCGAGGCCAAGGTCAAGGCGCTGTGCCCGGACTGTGAGGTCCTGTACAGCAACGCCGACCAGGACGCCTCGAAGCAGCAGTCGCAGGCTGAGGCCGCCATCACCAACGGCGCCAAGGTCCTCGTGCTCGACGCGGTCGACGCCGCGTCGGCCCAGTCGATCGTGAGCCAGGCGGACGCCAAGGGCGTCGCGGTCATCGCCTACGACCGCCAGCTGCAGGGCAAGGGCATCGACTACTACAACTCGTACGACAACGCGAAGGTCGGCGAGCTGCAGGCGACGGCGCTGCTCGACAAGCTCAAGGCGATGGGCAAGGAGAAGGGGACGATCGTGATGATCAACGGCGCCCCGACGGACAACAACGCCAAGCTGTTCAAGCAGGGGGCGCACAAGGTCCTGGACGCCAGCGGCGTGAAGATCGGCAAGGAGTACGACACTCCCAACTGGTCCCCGGCTGAGGCCCAGGACGAGATGGACCAGGCGATCACCGCCCTCGGCAAGAACAACATCGTGGGCGTCTACGCCGCCAACGACGGCACCGCGGGTGGCGCCATCGCCGCCATGAAGGCCGCCGGCATGAACCCGGCCAACATCCCGACCACCGGTCAGGACGCCGAGCTCGCGGCCATCCAGCGGATCCTCGCCAACGAGCAGTTCATGACGGTCTACAAGGCCATCAAGCCGCAGGCCGAGGACGCCGCGACGGCGGCGGTCGAGCTGCTGAACGGTGAGCCGCTCAGCCTCACGACGACCCCGGTCAACAACGGCACGGAGGACGTGCCGAGCTCCATCTACGACCCGGTCTCGGTCACCAAGGACAACGTGGCCGACACGATCGTGGCCGACGGGTTCTGGCCCGTGGACCAGATCTGCACGGGCCCCTACGCGCAGGCCTGCACGGACGCCGGCATCCAGTAGCGGCAGGAGTGGCCCGGGCGGCGCACGCCGCCCGGGCCGCACGTGCCTGAAAGGACATCGACGATGACTCCTCCGGTTCTGGAGCTGAAGGGTGTGAACAAGCGGTTCGGCGCCGTCCAGGCGCTGACCGACGTGGACTTCTCGGTCAACGCCGGCGAGGTGGTCGCCCTGGTCGGCGACAACGGGGCGGGGAAGTCCACCCTCATCAAGACCATCTCCGGGGTCGGCCTGGCCGACAGCGGCGAGTTCCTGTTCCAGGGGCAGCCGGCCAGCATCAGCGGACCCCAGGACGCGACCCACCTCGGGATCGCGACCGTCTACCAGGACCTCGCGCTGGCCGACAACCTGGACGTCTCGCAGAACCTCTACCTGGGGCGGGAGAACTACCTGCCCGGCGGCTTCTTCGAGCGGCTCAAGATCCTGAACGACATCGGGATGGAGCAGCGGTCGGTCGAGCTCATCAAGTCGCTGTCGTCGCGGATCCCGAGCGTGACGACGCCGGTGGCGTCCCTCTCCGGAGGGCAGCGCCAGATCGTGGCCATCGCGCGCTCCCTGCTGGGCGAGCCGGAGCTGGTGATGCTCGACGAGCCCACCGCCGCGCTCGGCGTCGCGCAGACCCGCCAGGTGCTGGACCTGATCCTGCGCCTGAAGGAGCGCGGCCTGGCCGTGGTGGTGATCAGCCACAACCTGGCGGACATCTTCGAGGTGGCCGACCGGATCGTGGTGCTCTTCCTCGGCCGGAACGCCGGGGACTACATCCGGACAGAGACCACCCGCGAGGAGGTCGTCCGCGCCATCACCAGCGGGCCTGGCATCCCGGCCGGCGTGGGCGGCGGCGACGACGACGCGCCGGCGGTGACGCTGTGAGCACCGAGGCGCAGACCCCCGACAGCGCGCCGCCCCCGGCGCGCGACCCGCGGCTGCAGGTCGACCCGGAGGGCTTCCGCGGCCTGTGGACGCGCTTCACCCGGCGTGTGAGCCAGGGGGAGCTCGGCTCCCTGCCGGTGATCATCGGCCTGATCGTGATCTGGCTCTACTTCTCCTTCTCGGAGGAGAACTTCCTGACGGCCGGCAACCTCACGAACCTCTTCCTCCAGATCACGGCGCTCGGCGTCATCGCCACCGGCGTCGTCCTGGTGCTGCTGCTGGGGGAGATCGACCTGTCGGTCGGCATCGTCAGCGGCCTGGCGGCCGCCTGCATGGCGGTCGTCAACACCAAGCACGGATGGAACGGCTGGGGGGCGATCATCCTGGCGCTGCTCGTCGGCGTCGCGATCGGCGCGTTCCAGGGCTTCTTCATCACGGTCTTCCAGGTGCCGTCGTTCGTCGTGACCCTGGCCGGCCTGCTGGCCTTCCAGGGCGTCCTGCTCTACGTGCTGGGCGACACGGGCACGGTCAACCTCAACGACCAGATCATCATCGACCTGGCGAACACGTTCTATTCCGACTACGTCGGCTGGATCATCGCTCTCGTGCTCCTCGTCCCATATGTCCTCCTCACGTTGAACGGATGGAGGAGACGGGTCGCCTCGGGGCTCGACACGACGCCGTTCCTGCTGATCGCGCTCCAGATGGCCGTGGTGGTGATCGGCTCCCTGGTGGCCGTGGCGGTCATGAACGCCGACCGCGGCGTGCCGCTCGCCGTCCTGATCGCCGTCGGGATCGTCATCGCCACCGACTTCCTCCTCCGCAAGACGGCCTTCGGCCGCCACGTCTACGCCGTGGGCGGCAACGCGGAGGCGGCCCGGCGCGCGGGCATCTCGCTGACGCGCGTCCGGATGATCGTCTTCATCCTCTGCTCGACGCTGGCGGCGGCCGGCGGCATCCTCGCGGCGTCGCGGCTCTTCGCTGTGAACCAGGGGTCGGGCAGCGGCGACGAGCTGCTGAACGCGATCGCCGCGGCGGTCATCGGCGGCACCAGCCTCTTCGGCGGTCGCGGCACCGCCTGGTCGGCGCTCCTCGGGGCGCTGGTCATCGGATCCATCTCCAACGGGATGGACCTGAAGGGCCTGGAGTCGAGCCAGAAGTTCATGGTCACCGGCGCGGTGCTGCTCCTCGCCGTGACCCTCGATGCGACCGCCCGCCGCGGGCGGAAGTCCTCCGGCCGGGCCTAGCCCTCCCGCAGGATCCGGACGGCGGACACGAGGGCCGCGCGCTCGGCCGGCGACAGCCGGTCGAGCGCCCGGGCCACCGCGTCGCGGTCGAGCCCGGGCACGGCCTCCTCGCCCAGCTTGAGGCCCTTGAGGGTGGGGACCACGAGCGTGCGGCGCCGGTCGTCCGGGTCGCGCTCGCGCCACACCAGATCGAGATCCTCGAGGCGGGCGCAGACGTCGGCGACCACGGGGCGCGACACGCCCAGGGCGCGACCGAGCTCGGGCAGGCTGCGGGGCTCGTCGGCCAGCGCGCGCAGCACGGCGGCCATGCGCGGGGTGACGCCCCGGGTGTCGCCGGCGGCGACAAGGGGGGTCAGGGCGGCGACGGCCTCCGGCAGGCCCTCGGCGACGGCGTCGATCTCGGCCTCGGGGTCGGCGTCCACCACCAGTGGGGCGACGGTCACGGCGGCCGGCTGCCAGGGCTCGTCGACGGCCACCGCGACGGGGGCGACCTCGATGATGACCTCGGGCTCGGGCTCCCACGCGGGGAGCGCCTCGACCGGCTCCTCGATCTCGACCTCGACGTCGATCTCGGTCACGGGGACCTCGGGCTGCCAGGCGGGCGGGCCGGCGGCCTCGTCGACGGCGTAGTCGATGGGAGCGGCCTCGGGCGTCGCCACCGGCTCGGGCTCGGGGTCCGCCCACACCAGCACGGGCTCCTCGACGGCCTCGACCGGCTCGGGCGCCTCGACGACCTCCTCGGGCTCGGGCAGCACGACCGGCTCCACCTCGCTCACGCCGGGCACCCAGGCCTCCATCGCGGGCTCGGCATCGGCCGCGGGCTCCTCCCAGGGGATGTCGGCCTGGGGCTCGACGGCGGCCGGGTCGGGCTCCGGGGCGGCGTAGGAGGCGGTCTCGGGCATCGCCCACTCGCCGGTCGGCTCGTCGGCGACGGGGTCGTCTTGCACTGCCACGGGCTCCTCGACCGCCACGGGCGCGGGGGCGACGGGGGCCGCCGGGGCGTCGGCGGCGGGGGCGCCGCCCGGCCAGGCGCCGGCCATCTCGCCCGGCATCGGCCAGCCGGGCTCCACGATCATCTCGTCGAAGCCCCAGTCCCCGGCGGGCGGGGCCACGGGCTCCGCCGGCGGCGGCGCGGGGGCGGCTGCCGGGAGCGGCTCCAGCACGGGGGCGAGGGTGCGCGACGCGGCGGCCTCGGCCACGGCGGCGGCGGTGGGGCCCTCCGGGACGGTGTCCGGGTAGCCCTGGATCGTGCCGTCGCGACGGGTCTTCGCGCGCCCGCGCGAGCGCGACCGCTTGGGCGCCCGCTCGTCGGCGGGCGCGCCGGCGGCGGCCGCCTGGCGCTTGCGGTTGATGACCAGGAACGCCACCAGCCCGATGGCGACCGCGGCGAGGAGGAACGTGTTCACGAGGGGAGGCCTCTCGTCTCTTGACCGTGCCGCCCGTATCGGCCTCCCCGCGGCCCGCTTGAGCCGTGCGGCGGGCGGGGGTGCCCGGGGGCCGTGAGTGGCGCGTGAGCGTCCCGTGAGGTCCGGACGCGAGCCTCGGCGCGTCCTGATGCAGCGAGACGACGAGGAGGCTGGGCCGTGCTGGACGACCTGTGGAACCCGGGCGCCGAGGGCGCGACCGTGGCGGCCGTCACCGTCTGCCGGGCGTGCGAGGAGCTGATCGGACGCGTCGAGGACGCCTGGCCCGGCGGCGACGCCGACGACGCCCTGAAGAAGCTGCGGGCCCGCATCGACGGGCTGCTGGAGCGGCCGGGCCGCTCCGGCGGCGACATGGCGGGGGACCCCCTGCCGGTCATCGAGGTGCGCTGCCTCGGCGTCACCCGCATCGAGGCGGGTGGCGTCCTCGTCGACCCGCCGCGCCGCTCGCGGCTGGTGCTGCAGTACCTGGTCGCCCACGGCGGGCGGCCCGTGCCGCGCGACGTGCTGCTCGAGACGTTCTGGCCCGGCTCGTCACCGGCCGCCGCCCGCAACAGCCTGAACGTGGCCGTGACGCTGCTGCGCCGGGCGCTGCGCCCGGCGTTCGGCGACCGGCCGGTCGTGGTGTTCGGCGACGAGGCCTACCGGATCCACCCGTCCGTCGAGGTGCGCGTCGACCGCGAGCGCTTCCAGCGGCTCGTCCGCGACGCCGCCGCGGCGCGGCGCGGTGGGGAGCACGCCGAGGCCGCCCGGCTCCTGCGGGCGGCGGTGGCGCTGCACCGTGGGCCGCTGTTCGCGGAGGAGCCGTACGAGGAGTGGATCGTCACGATGCGCCGCGGCATCGAGGCCGCGCGGCTGTCGGCGCTCACCGACCTGGGCGACAGCCTCGCCGTCGTCGGGGACGTCGACGGCAGCATCGAGGTGCTGCGCGCCGTGCTCGACGCCGAGCCCGTGCGCGAGGACGTCCACCGCGCGCTGATGGAGCGCTTCGTCCGCCAGGGGCGGCCCTACCTGGCGCTGCGCCAGTTCGAGGAGTGCGCCGAGCACCTGCGCCGGCGCCTGGGCGCGGAGCCCGCGGCCGAGACGTGGGCGCTCCGGGAGCGCATCGCGGGGCGCGCGATCCCGCCCGCGCCCCGTAGGCGCGCGGTAATCGCGGCCTAAGCCGGCGCTCCTACCGTCCTCGCACGTTTGCAGAGCGCATTGTTCCCGCCCCGGACCACGAAGGAGAACATCAGATGGCCACGATCCAGCTCCCCGTCCCCTCGCCGCTCATCACCGCCGGCGACTTCACCGCGAACGTCCTGGACCCGGGCAGCGGGACCCCCACCAACGTCATCCGCACCGAGGACCCGTGGGCCGTCCACGCCGAGTGGTTCCTCGAGGGCCCGATCGTCCCGATCCTGAACGGCCGCTGGCGGCTGCAGGTCGCCCTCGAGTCGATCGGCAACCAGGGCGCCGAGATGGTGGCTCCCGCCGTCCTCGTGGACTACAGCGCCGGCACCCTGTCGGGCGTCTACCCGAACCAGCGCATGTCGTTCCACGCCCACGTGGACTTCCCCGCCGGCACGCCCCCGCTCGGCGGCGCCCCGGACGTCGTCTACCACTGCTCCGCGATGCTGACCTACCTGACGCCGGCCGGGACCCCCGGGCCGTTCGCCGCCGTCATCGACCTCGGCCTGGTCCAGATCTTCGACTCGCCGAAGCCCTAGCGCGTCAGCGGGTCTCCGGACCCTCGCCGAGTGAGAGCCAGGGTCCCGCGTGGGCCCCCAGCTCGAGCTCGTCGGGGGTCCACCCGTGCCCCGAGTCGGGCAGGAAGCGGGCGAGGTCCGCCGCGGCGCCGGCCTCCCCGGCGCGCTCGAGCAGCGCGACCATCCGCCGGGCCCGCTCCTCCTCCTCGCCGGTCAGGGACTTGCCGGCCCACAGGACCACGCCGTCGCCCATCTCGCGCTCCTCGCTCGGGGACGACTAGCCTAGGGGCATGGCCGTGTCCGGACCAGGCGCGGAGCCCGCGGCCCTCCTGGCCGCCGCCCGCGGCGCGGGGTGCGGGTGCAAGCTCCCCCCCGACCTGCTGGGACGCGCGCTGGCCGCGCTGCCGCCGCTGCCGCCCGACCCGGACGTGCTGGTGGGCCATGCGGGGATGGACGACGCGGCGGTCCACCGCCTGTCGGACGACCTGGCCGTGGTGGCGTCGGTCGACTTCTTCACGCCGGTCGTGGAGGACCCCGGGCTGTTCGGCGAGATCGCGGCGACCAACGCGCTGAGCGACCTCTACGCGATGGGCGCGGCGCCGCTCATGGCACTGGCCGTCGTCACGTGGCCGCGCGACGGCGACCCGGAGGCGCTTGGGGCGGTCATGGCCGGCGGCGCCCGGGTGGCCGCGGCGCACGGATGCCCGGTGCTCGGCGGCCACTCGATCGACGACCCGGAGCCCAAGTACGGGCTCTCCGTGCTCGGCACCGTCCATCCGGACCGGCTCATGACCAACGCCGCCGGGTGCCCCGGCGACCGCCTGGTGCTGACGAAGCCCCTTGGGGTGGGCGTCGCGATTGCCGCGGCCCGGGCGGGCGACGACGCCGTCTTCGCGCAGGCGGTCGCGTCGATGCTCCGCTCCAACCGGGAGGCCGCGACCGCCGCCCTGTCGGTCGGCGTGCGCTGCGCGACCGACGTGACCGGGTTCGGGCTGCTCGGCCACCTCCGCGAGGTGGCGGCCGCCAGCGGGCTCGGCGCGTGGGTCGACGCCGAGCGCGCCCCGCTGCTGCACGGCGCCCGCGCACTGGCCGACGCCGGCCACCACACGGGCGGCGGCGACCGCAACCGGGCCGCGCTCGCCGGGGACGTCGACTGGGATCCCGGCGTCCCGGAGCCGCTGCGCGTGCTGCTGACCGACCCCCAGACGAGCGGCGGGCTGCTGCTGGCCGTGCCGGAGGAGCGCCGCGACGAACTGGTGCTGGCGCTCACGGCGGCGGACGCCGGCGCCCACGAGGTCGGCGTCCTGCACGCGGGGACGCCGGGCCGGATCGCGGTGGGTGGACCCCGCCCCGCCTGACCCGCGGCGGGCGCTCCCCGCGGTCGACGCGGTGCTGCGCGGGCCCGACGTCGCGGAGCTCCTCGCGGCCCACCCGCGCGGCCTGGTGGCCGACCGGGTGCGCCAGGCCCTGGCGCGGCGGCGGGCGGCGGGGGAGGGCGCCGACGGCCTGGCCGACGAGGTCGCGGCGGCGCTGCGCCCGTCGCTGCGGCGGGTGATCAACGCGACCGGCGTCGCCCTCAGCACCAACCTGGGGCGGGCGCCGCTGGCCGAGGAGGCGGTGGCCGCCGCGGTCGCGGCCGCCGGGTACGCGACGCTCGAGTGGGACGCGGAGACGGGGGAGCGGGGCGACCGCGACGTCCACCTGCGCGACCACCTCCAGGCGCTCACGGGGGCTGAGGAGGCGCTGGCGGTGAACACCAACGCCGGCGCGGTGCTGCTCGCGCTGGTGGCGGTGTGCGCGCCGGGGGAGGCGCTGGTGTCGCGCGGCCAGCTCGTGGAGATCGGCGGCGGCTTCCGGGTGCCCGAGATCCTGGCGGCGTCCGGCTGCCGCCTGGTGGAGGTGGGGACCACCAACCGCACCCGCTCGGCCGACTACGCCGCGGCCGCCGGCCCGGACACGCGGGCGATCCTGCGCGTCCACCCGTCGAACTTCCGCCAGCTCGGGTTCACGGAGGAGGCGCCCCTCGAGGAGCTGGTGGGGCTGGCGCGGGAGCGGGACCTGCGGGTGATCGACGACCTGGGCAGCGGCGCGCTGGGGCCGGACGCCCTCCACGGCGACGAGCCCGACGTACGTGGGAGCGTCGCCGCCGGGACGGACGTGGCGTGCTTCAGCGCCGACAAGCTGCTCGGGGGGCCGCAGGCGGGGATCCTGGTGGGCCGCGCCGACGCGATCGCGGCGGCCCGCCGCCACCCCCTCTACCGGGCGCTGCGGCTCGACAAGCTCCGCATCGCGGCGCTCGAGGCGACCCTCGCCCTGCACCGCGACCCGGCCGCCGCCCGCCGCCGCATCCCGGCCCTGGCGATGCTGGCCGACGACGCCGGCGCCCGGATGGCCCGTGCCCGCGCCCTGGCCGAGGCGATCGGCCCCGGCGCCGAGGCGGTCCCCACCGTCGGCCGCGTCGGCGGCGGGGCGCTGCCCCTGGCGGAGCTCCCGAGCGCCGCGGTCACGTTCATTCGAACGGACCCCCTGAATTCATCCCTCGCCGAACGGCTGCGCGCTCTGGACCCGCCGGTGGCGACGCGGATCCATCAAGGGCGGGTGCTGATCGACGTGCTGGCGCTGTCGGAGCGGGACCTGGCGGAGCTGCCGGCCCTGGTCCGCCGGGCCCTTACAATTCTCTGACAAACGGGCCGTGAGGACGGGCGGGGCGCCCGGTTGGACGGGTGCAGATCACGCACCTCCCGATCAAAGGAGCCCGTCATGGCCCGCACCACCATCCTCGCGTCCGCCGCCGCCGTCCTCGCCGCCGCCGCCGTGGGCGTCGGCGTCATCGGCTCGCCCGTCGGCTCGGCCAGCGCCGCAGCCCCGTTCAGCATCAGCAAGTCCCAGTACAACCAGGTCAAGAAGAACGCGTCGTCCGCGCTCAAGAAGTCAAACGACAACGCCAAGGCGATCAAGGAGCTCAGGAGCGCGTCGGTCGCCGCCGCCGGCATCCCCGGCCCGAAGGGCGACCCCGGCCCCGCCGGCGGCTTCGACCCCACCAAGGTCTTCCGGGTCGCCGGCCCGGTCGTCCCGGTGTCCTCCGACCTCGCCTCCGTCCCCTACTCGATGGACTGCCCGCCTGGCTCGATCGTCCTCTCCGGCGGCAACATCACGTCGACCTTGGGGCAGGAGAAGTCCTTCCGGGTGGTCAGCTCGTACCCGCAGAGCGACCTCACCGGCTGGGCGTTCCGCTGGGCCTACGCGACCCTCCCCGGCTTCTCGGTCAACGTCACGCCGTACATCCTCTGCGCCGCGTCGTAGATGACGCGTCCGGATCCTCGGCGACCGCTCGACGAGCAGATGCTGGCGGACTGGGCGTCGGTGGGCCTCCGAAGGCTGGAGGCCCACCTCGCGCGTCACGCCGCGTTCTGCGATTTTCTCCGTGAGCGCCACGCCGCGCCGGACGAGCCCGAGGAGCCATGTCCCGGACCGCACCAGCGATGAGCCCCGCCGACCTCACCGACGAACAGCTCGGGCGGCGGGCGCTCGCGGGCGACCGGGACGCCTTCGCGGAGCTCTTCGGCCGCCACGAGCGCGGGCTCTACAACGTCGCCTACCGCCTCACCGGCGACCGCGAGGACGCCGCCGACATCACGCAGGAGGCGTTCCTGCGGGTGTTCGCGCGGATGGACGACCTCGCCGGCCGCGAGGTGAACCTGCCGGCGTACCTCCACCGGACCGCCCGCAACCTCGTCTACGACCGCAGCGCCCGCCGCGCGCGGGAGACCCCGGTCGACGAGCTCGTCGGCGCGGCCGGCGCCGACGAGTCGATGGAGGCCGACCCGCAGCTCACCGCCGTCGTCGGGGCGCAGGGCGACGAGGTGCGGGCCGCCAACGCGCGCCTGCCGGAGCGGCACCGCCTTGTGCTGGCGCTCCGCGAGCTCGAGGACATGAGCTACGAGGACATCGGCCGGGTCCTCGACGTCACCCCGGGCGCCGTCGCCCAGCTGCTGGCCCGGGCCCGGATGGCGCTGCGGCGCGAGCTGCGGCTGCAGCAGGTGGACGTGGACGCGCTCGACCCTGCCTGCCGCGCCCGCCTGGGCGACATCGGAGCCCTGATCGACGGCGAGCTGAACCCCGACCGCGCCCAGGTGCTCACCGCCCACATGGCGACGTGCGAGGCGTGCCAGGCGTCGCGCGCGGCGTTCGAGGACGCCCGCGTCACGTACCGCGCGTGGCTCCCGCTGCCACTGCTCCTGGGGCTCGGCGCCGAGACCGCCCGCGCCGCGGAGGCGCGCGGGCTGGTGCGCTTCCGCGACGGCGACGGCGAGGAGGCCGGCATCCTCGGGCGGGGCGCGGCGGGCGGCGGCCTGCTGGCCGGGAAACGGCGGATCGCCGTCGCCGCGGCCGCGCTGCTGCTGATCGTGGGGGCCTCCACCGTCGTGGGCGTACGGTCCACCGGGGGCGACCCCGCCCCGCCGTCCCCGGTTCCGGAGGCCGAGGCCGAGCCGCCGCCCGCCCCGTCGACCGGCGCGCCCCCGGCCGGCACGACGGCCGCCTCGACCACCGCCCCCGGCACCACCGCCGCCGCCGCGGCTGCCGGGGTCATCCCGGTCGTGCCCGGCGTCACCGCGGCGGCCGCCACCGTCGTGCTCCCGGACCGCCCGGCCACCACGAACCGGACGCGGACGACGCGCTCCGCGCCGACGGTCACCCAGGCCGGCGACCCCGTGGCGCCGGCCGACCCCGGCACCACCACCGTCGCCGAGCCGCCGCCCCCGCCGACGACCACCGACACGCCCCCGGTGGTGACCGACCCGCCGCGCCAGCCCGACCCGCAGCCCTGCGTCCCCGGCGCCGCCTGCGACCCGAACAACCCCGGCACCAGCACGGGCCGCGTGCCCGTCCCGCCCGTCACCACCTCCCGCGTCCCGCCGGTCCTCACCATCCGCGACCCCGTCCGCACCGTCCGCTGACGTGTGGGTCCAGCGGACGTTCGCGCTGCGGCCCCGGCCGCGGGGCATCCACCTGGTCACGCGCGAGGTCGTGGAGGCGATGCCGGAGCTCTCGGGCATGCGCGTGGGCGCGGCGCACCTGTTCATCCGCCACACCTCGGCGTCGCTCGCGCTGAACGAGAACGCGAGCCCCGACGTGCGCGCCGACCTGGACGAGTGGCTCGACCGGGCCGTCCCGGACGGCACCCCGTGGTTCCGGCACACGCTCGAGGGCCCCGACGACATGCCGGCCCACGTGAAGGCGGTGCTGGTGGGCCCGTCGCTCACGATGCCGATCGCCCGGGGCCGCCTGGACCTCGGCACCTGGCAGGGCGTCTACCTGCTGGAGCACCGCGACCACGCCGGGGCGCGGTCGCTGACCGCGACCCTGCACGGGGAGGCATAGGCCCGCACGGGCCGGGGTACGTCAGCTCACGTGTCCGACACGCTTGCGAAAACGCGCCTGGGCCGGGCGGGCCCCGAGATCACCAGGGCCGGGTTCGGCGCGTGGGCGATCGGCGGGGGCGACTGGGCCTACGGCTGGGGCCCGCAGGACGACGCCGACTCGGTGGCGGCGATCCGCCGCGCCCTGGCGCACGGCGTCAACTGGATCGACACCGCCGCCGTCTACGGGCTCGGCCACTCCGAGGAGGTCGTCGCCCGGGCGCTCACCGGCGTGTCCGAGCGGCCGTACGTCTTCACGAAGTGCGGGATGGTGTGGCAGGACCAGCCCGACGGCGTCCCGCGCCCGAACCTGCGCCCGGAGGAGATCCGCCGCGAGTGCGACGACTCGCTGCGCCGGCTCGGCGTGGAACGGATCGACATGCTCCAGTTCCACTGGCCCGACGGCCGGACCGGCACGCCGGTGGAGGAGTCGTGGGGCGTCATGTCCGACCTGGTGGACCAGGGCAAGGTGCACTGGGCGGGCGTCTCCAACTTCACCGTCGAGCTGCTGGAACGGTGCGAGCCGATCCGCCACGTCGACAGCCTCCAGCCGCCGTTCAACGCCATCCAGCGCGAGGCGGGCGGTGATCTGCTCGCCTGGTGCCGCGACCACGGCACCGGGTTCATCGCCTACAGCCCGATGATGTCCGGCCTGCTCACCGATCGCTTCAGCCGCGAGCGGGTGGAGCGGATGGCCGACGACGACTGGCGCCGCGGCTTCACCCACGTGTTCGGCGAGCCGGCCCTCACCCGCAACCTGGACCTGCGCGACGCGCTGCGGCCGGTGGCCGAGCGGCACGACACCAGCGTCGCCGCCGTCGCCATCGCGTGGACGCTGGCGTGGCCGGGCGTGAGCGGCGCGATCGTCGGCGGCCGATCCCCGGACCAGGTGGACGGGTGGATCGACGGCGCCCGCGTGGAGCTCACGGCGGCGGACATGGACGAGGTCGCCGCCGCGATCGGCGCGACGGGCGCGGGCGAGGGGCCCGTGCGCCCAGGTCTGGACGCGGTGTCCGACCTCGGGGCGACCGCGGTCTGAGCCGGGGACGCGGGGCGAGGCGCTCGCGCGACGCTCGGGGTGGATGAACGGCGCGCGCGCCCCGCCCCTGGCTGTGTACCCCGTCCTGGCGGATTCGATTCCTCCGTTCCGCCGTCTGGGATGATCGGCGCATGGACGACCCGGTCCCCGCCCGCCGACGCGACCCGGCATGGCGTTGGTACGCCCTCGCCGTCGCGGTTCTCGTGCTGGTGCTGGTGCTCGAGCTGACCGGGGTGTTCGACCAGCTGGCGCCCTAGCGCGTCAGGCGGAGAGCGCCGCCCGGCAGCGGCCGCAGAGCTCGTTCACGCGCGCCGGCCCGTCGCACACCATGCACGGCCCGGAGGGCCGCGGCGCGCTGGGCTCGAACGCACCGCGGTCGATCTCGGCCATCACCTCGGCCAGGGAGACGTCGCAGGCGGCGGCGACCTCGGCGGGGCGGGCGGGGCCGTTGGCGACGAGGTAGTCGCGCATCCGGTCCCGTGGGGACTCCCGTGGCAAGGGGCGGGGCATCCCTCAACATCGGCGTGCGCGCGGCCCGGCTCGACCGTCCGGGCGCCGGGTACGCTGGCCGCCGTGGCCGACGTCCCCCGCCTGCTCGTGGTGCACGACGACGACCTGGGCATGCGCTTCGGCGGCGACCACCCGACCGACCGGCGCCGCCACCGGCTCGCCGTCGCCCTCTGCCGCGAGGCGGGCATCCTCGACGCGCCCGGCGTGGAGCTCCAGCCCGCCCCCGGCCCGCTGTCCGACGCCTCCCTGGAGCGGGTGTTCGCGCCGGCCTTCGTGCGGGCGGTGCGCCGCTACAGCGAGACGCCGGTGCTCGCGGCCGCCCCGGAGGCGGCGCAGTGGGGGATCGGGGGCGACAACAACGCGTACGACGGGATGCACCAGGACTCCGCACGGGCGTGCGCGGCGTGCGACGCGGCGGCGTCGGCGGTGGGGGAGGGCCGCGCCCGCGCGGCGCTGGTCCCTGCGGGCGGCGCGCACCACGGGCTGGCGAACCGGGCGTGGGGGTTCGGCATCTACAACGAGACGGCGATCGCGATCCGGGCGCTCCAGGACGCCGGCGCCGCGCGGGTGGCCTACATCGACCTGGACGTCCACCACGGGAACGGCACCCAGTGGATCCACTACGACGACCCGTCGGTGCTCACCGTCTCCGTGCACGAGAGCGGCCGCCACCTGTTCCCCGGATCGGGGTTCGCCGCCGAGACCGGCGGGGCGGAGGCGCCCGGGTCGGCGGCGAACGTCGCGCTGCCGCCCTTCGCCGGCGACGACGCGTACCGGGCGGCGATGGACCGGGTGGTGCTCCCGGTGGTGCGGGCGTGGCGGCCCGACGCGATCGTGGCGCAGTGCGGGGTCGACCACCATCACGCCGACCCCCTCAGCCACCTCCTGACGACGATGCCGCTGTGCCCGGAGCTGTGGGACCGCCTCGTCGGCCTCGCCGACGACGTCTGCGACGGCCGACTCGTGGCGCTCGGCGGCGGCGGCTACGAGCCGTGCACGGCGCCCCCGCGGGCGTGGGCGCTCCTGGCGGCGCGGATGGCGGGGGTGGAGGTGGCCGACCCGGTGCCGGAGTCGTGGCGGCGGATCGCCCTGGACGCCGGCTGCCCCGAGCCGGCGCACGGCTGGACCGAGGACCGCGGCCCCGCCCCCGACCCCGCCCGCGACGCCCACGCCGCCGCCGAGGCGGACGCCGCGATCGCCCAGAGCGTCGCCGCCCTCTCCCGGTTCTTCCCGCTCGGCTGAAGCGCCCGCACGCGAGCTCTGGACACGCTCGCGTATGCCAAGCCGCCGAAAGACCAACGCCGCGCGCGTTCTACGTTCAATTCATCGCCGACGTCAATTCGAATGATCGACCCCCGGGACCCCCGGGGCCGGCGTCAGGGGTCGAGGACCAGGCGGGTATCGACGCCCAGGAAGCGGCCGACGTCGGAGGCCTCGGCGCGGAGGGCGCGGACCAAGCCGCGGGGGAGCCCGGCGCCGAAGGGGCGCACGAGCACCTCCCCGCTCGCGCGCCGCCACGTCCCCACGGCGCGGCCGCCGGCGATGACGGTGGGGAGGATCCACGAGCCCGAGGTGAGCTTGTCGGCGTCGGCGGGCCGCACCAGGGGCGTCCGGTCGCGGTGGCCGAGGAGCATGCCGTCGAAGGCGGGGAGCAGGCGGGGCGGTGGGGGCCCCTCGTCGGGCGCGGGCGGGGTCGGCGGCGGCGGCCCGGCGCGCTCCCAGGCCCGCCTCGCCTCGCCCGCCGGCATCCCGCTCCAGTACTGCAGGTCCCCCGCGTCCGACGGGCCGTAGGCCGCACGGAAGCGCCGCGCCAGCTCCGCGAGGGCGTCGTCGCGGTCCCGCGCCGGCTCGGGGGCGACCCAGTCGTCGAGCAGGACGTAGGTGGGCTCGTCCGGGCTCCGGTCCGGCCCCCGGCACGTGAGGCCGGCCGCCGACGCCAGCAGCACGGCGTGCGCCGGCGCCTGATCCGACGTGTCGATGCCCACCCCGCGCGCGTTCAGCGCGTCCACCAGCTCGGCGCGGGACAGCGGGCCGCCGTCCAGCACCGACGGGATCGCCGCGAGGATCCGGTCGCACACCGCGGGCGTGAGCCCCAGCCCGGCCCGCCGGCGCTCGTACCTCCGCAGCACCCCCGGGCCGAGGAGGCCGACGATCCAGCGGACGTCCTCCGCGGCGAGCATGTGGAGGGTCCCGCGCATCGCCCACGTCCGCACCACGGAGCGCTCCTCGTCGCAGGCGCGGATCACGTCCGCCACCACGAGGCCCTCGCCGCGGGCGCGCACCCCCAGCCGCGACGCGCGGGTGTCCTGCGCCTGGATCGCCAGCGCGGTGCGGACCGCGCCGTGCGCGTCCCGGGCGCGGGCCTCGCCGAGGCCCTGCGCGCGCAGCCGGGCGGCCGCGCCCGGGCTCACTCCCCGAAGTCGAGCTGCTCGACCGTGCACGACCGCGGGTCGCGGTCGTCGCGCCAGCGCAGCCACTTCGCCCCGTGGCGGATGCGCCCGTCGCTGGCGTGGTCGTAGCTCACCTCGGCCACCAGCTCGGGCCGCATCTCCCGCCACTCCAGATCGCGGTCGCCGTCCCAGCGGCTCGCCTCGCCGCTGCCGCGCCCGCCGGTCTCGAAGGGGGCGAGCTCGTCGCGCAGGGTCACCTTGCGGGCCCGCGGGAACCCGGCGCAGTGGCCCACCGGCCGGAGCTGGTCGCCGTCGTAGAGGCCCAGGATGAGCGACCCGACCGTGCCCTCGGCCTTCCCCGGCCGCCAGCCCATGACCACGCAGTCGAGCGTCCGCAGCCGCTTGATCTTCACCATCCCCAGGCGCTTGCCGGGCGTGTACGGGGCGTCCACCCGCTTCGCGATGACGCCCTCCGCGGTCCGCAGCCACTCGCGCGCCCGCTCCGGATCGGCGGTGGTCTCGACCGGGTCGATCCCGTCCATCGCCTCCAGCCGCGCCCGCCGCTCCGACCACGGCAGCGCCATCAGGCTCTCGCCATCCTGCTCGAGGATGTCGAACGCCGCGAACACGGCCGGGATCTCCTCGGCCAGCATCGCGATCCGCGACGCCGCCGGGTGGATCCGCTGCTGCAGCAGGCCGAACTCCTCGCCGCCGTCGGCCCCCGCGATCAGGATCTCCCCGTCAAGGACGTAGTCCCCCTCCGGGAACTCCAGCTCCGGGAAGTAGCGGTCGAGGGGCTTGCCGGCCCGCGACCAGACCTCCAGCCGCTCGCCGTCGCGGCGGACGATCGCGCGGAAGCCGTCGAGCTTGCGCTCGTAGGCCCAGCCCTCGCCCTCGGGCAGGTCCTTCGCCGGCTTCGCCAGCTGGGGCGGGATGGGTGTCCCGGGCGGGCTCACCCGCCGAAGCCTACCCCCGCTCGACGGGGACGCCGACCATCGAGCCGTACTCCGTCCAGGACCCGTCGTAGTTGCGGACCCGGTCGTAGCCGAGCAGCTCGTGCAGCACGAACCACGTGTGGCTGGAGCGCTCGCCGATTCGGCAGTACGAGATCACATCGGTGTCGGGAGTCACGCCCACGTTCCCGTAGATCGTGAGCAGCTCGTCGTCGGCCTTGAACGACCCTGTCTCTTATACACATCTAGATGTGTATAAGAGACAGGTCCAGGACCCGTCGTAGTTGCGGACCCGGTCGTAGCCGAGCAGCTCGTGCAGCACGAACCACGTGTGGCTGGAGCGCTCGCCGATTCGGCAGTACGAGATCACATCGGTGTCGGGAGTCACGCCCACGTTCCCGTAGATCGTGAGCAGCTCGTCGTCGGCCTTGAACGACCCGTCCTCGTTGGCGGCGGTCGCCCAGGGCACGTTCGCGGCACCCGGGATGTGGCCGCCCACCTGGGACTGCTCCTGCGGGAGGTGCGGCGGCGCCAGCAGCTCGCCGGAGAACTCGGCCGGGCTGCGGACGTCGACCATCGTCATGCCCTCGCGGCCGATGTGGCCGAGCACGTCGTCGCGGAAGGCCCGGTACTCGTGCCGCACGGGGGCCAGCGGGCCGGGGTCGGCGGCCGCCCGCGCGGGCAGCTCGGTCACCAGCTCGCGGTCCTCGAGCTCCCACTTCTTGCGGCCGCCGTCCATCAGCTTCACGCGGTCGAACCCGAGGTACCGCAGGAGCCAGTAGGCATAGGTGGCGAACCAGTTGTTGTTGCCGCCGTAGAGCACCACGGTGGTGTCGGGCCCGACGCCGGAGCGGCGCAGCAGCGCGGCCATCCCGTCCTGGTCCAGGAAGTCGCGGCGGGGGTGCGCGTGGAGCTCGTCGCGCCAGTGCCACGCGATCGCGTTGCGGATGTGGCCGCCGTCGTAGGCGGCCGCGTCCTCGTCGACCTCGATCAGCGCGTAGGCCGGGTCGTCGACGTGCGCCGCGACCCAGTCGGTGGAGACGAGGACCTCGTCACGTCCGCTCATGCTCGCTCCGATTCCATCGTGTCCGTCCTCTGGATCATGCCAGGGACCGTTGTACCGGGTCGCCGGGAGGGGACCGGTGTTAGCATCGCCACCGATGCGCTCCCGCATGCGGTTCATCATCGCGATCGCCCTCGCAGTGGGGCTTGGCGGATACCTCGCATACGCGAGCCTCGGTGGCGCGCTCGAGACCTACGCCGGCCCGTCCGAGCTGACGGCGGCGAAGACGTACCGCCTCAACGGCAAGGTCGCCCCGGGCGCCCCGGTGAAGGACGCGGCCGGGCTCGCCCAGTCGAGCGAGGGCCTGCACTTCACGGTGGTGGACAAGGAGGACCCGTCCAAGACGGTCCCGGTCGTCTACCGCGGGTCGGTGCCGGACCAGTTCAAGGTCGGCCGTGAGGTCGTCCTCACCGGGAAGCTGGAGAACGGGACCTTCGTCGCGCGCAACGACTCGCTCGTGACGCTCTGCCCGTCCAAGTTCTCCGACCAGCCGGGCGACACGAGCCCCACCTGATCATGACGGGGCGCCGGACCTGCGCGGTGCGCCCGTGAGCCTGCTCGGACGCGCGGCCCTGCTCCTGGCGTTGGCCGCCGCCGTGTACGTCGTCTGGGCCGCGCTCAGGTCGCGTCGCCCCGGCGGGCGCGCCCACCTCCAGAGCGCCGAGCGCGGCGTCCACGCCGTCTTCGCGTTCACCACCTTGGCCATCGTCACGATGTGGGCGGCGCTGCTCACCGACGACTTCGGGCTGCGCAACGTCGCCGAGTACAGCTCCACCACGCTGGCGCCGGCCTACAAGCTGACCGCGCTGTGGGGCAGCCAGGCCGGGTCGCTGCTGCTGTGGGCCTGGATCCTCAGCGCGTTCTCGTCGCTCGTGGTGTTCGTGAACCGCCACCGCAACCGCGAGCTCATGCCCATCGTGATGGCCGTGATGATGGGCATCGGGATCTTCTTCCTGGGGCTGCTGTCGTTCGTGACCAGCCCGTTCGAGACGCTCGCCCAGGCGCCGGCGGAGGGGCGGGGCCTCAACCCCCTGCTCCAGAACTTCTACATGCAGATCCACCCGCCCATGCTCTACCTGGGCTACGTGGGCCTGTCGGTGCCGTTCGCCTTCGCGATCGCGGCGCTCGTGACCCGCCGCCTTGACACCGTGTGGATCACCAGTATCCGCCGCTGGACGATCCTGTCGTGGCTGTTCCTCGCCATCGGCATCCTGCTCGGCGCCAAGTGGGCGTACGAGACGCTCGGCTGGGGCGGCTACTGGGCGTGGGACCCCGTCGAGAACGCGGCGTTCATGCCGTGGCTCGTGGCCACGGCGTTCCTGCATTCGGTGATGGTCCAGGAGCGCCGTGGGATGCTGAAGGTCTGGAACATGGTGCTGGTCATCCTGACCTTCACCCTCTGCCTGTTCGGCACGTTCCTGACCCGGTCCGGCATCATCGCCTCGGTCCACGCCTTCGGCGAGTCGACGCTGGGCCCGTTCTTCCTGGCCTTCATCGCGCTGATCCTGGTGGGGTCGGTCGCGCTGCTCGTGTCGCGGTTGCCGCTGCTGCGCTCCCAGCACTCGCTCGAGAGCTACCTGTCGCGCGAGGCGATCTTCCTCTTCAACAACCTGCTGCTGGTGGGCCTGGCGTTCGCCGTGTTCTGGGGGACGATGTTCCCGATCCTCTCGGAGGCCGCGCGCGGCGAGCGGATCACGGTGGGGCAGGGGTACTACAACCAGGTGGCGATGCCCATCGGGATCGCGCTGCTGATCCTGACCGGCGTCGGGCCCCTCATCCCGTGGCGCAAGGCGTCGCCCGCCCAGCTGCGCCGCCGCTTCGTGTCGCCGGTGGCGGTGACCGCGATCGCGGCCGTCCCGCTGCTGATGTTCACGGACCTGTGGGGCAGCCCCGCGGCGGCGGCGACCGTCCTGGCGGGCGTTTTCGTGGCGGCGTGCGTCCTCGGCGAGTTCTGGCGCGGCATGAAGGTGCGCCACGCCCTCGGCGGCACCTCGTGGCCCGGGGCCCTCGTGTCGATCGTGGGCCGCAACCGGCGCCGCTACGGCGGCTACGTCGTCCACCTCGGCATCGTGCTGCTGTTCATCGGGTTCGCGGGGTCGAAGGGCTTCTCCACCGAGGCGGACATCGCGATCAACACCGGCCAGCGCGCCGAGGTCGCCGGCTACACGCTGGTGAACGAGGGCGCCAGCCGCACGGCGGACGACCACAAGAAGACCGTCAGCGTGGCCATCGGCGTCTTCAAGGGCGACGAGCGGGTCACGACGCTCCATCCGGGCGTCATCACCTACAACGTCGACGAGACCCGGGCGTCGCAGGTCGCGATCGACTCGGGCCCCAGCCGCGACCTGTACCTGTTCCTGAGCCAGCTCCAGGACAACGGGCTGGCCCGGATCTCCGTGTTCGTCAACCCGCTGGTCCTGTGGATCTGGATCGCGGGCGGGCTCGTGCTGCTCGGCGGCCTCATCGCCGCCTGGCCCGGCCCGCCGGCCACGCGCCGCGAGCCCGCCGCCGCCCGGGCGCCCGCCGCGGACGCCGACGCACCCGCCTAATCTGCACGCATGATCTGGGGTGTCCTGATCGCCGCCATCGCGGCGCTGGCCGTCGTGGCCCTCGTCGCCTGGCCGCTGGTGCGCGCGGACGCGGACGCGCCGCCCACCGATCCCGGGGCGGACGCCCGCCGCGACGTCGATGAGCAGCTCGACCAGAGCCTCGAGGCGATCCGCGAGATCGAGATGGACCACCGCGCCGGGAACCTCTCCGACGAGGACTTCGCGGAGCTCGACGCGGCCGAGCGCGCGCGGGCCGTGGAGCTCATGCGCAGGGCCGATGCGCTGCGCCAAGCAGGAGACGTGCCCAACTCGCCAGAAACCCAAACTGACAAGGGTCCCGAGCCGACGAAGGAGGGTTGACCACCATCCGCGCCGCTGCGTAGAGTCCCCGCGTTCCCGACTGACTCCACGGCCGCCGCGTGTGCCCAGTACGACGGCGTCCGAGGCTCAGGGCAGTGTCCCCTGGGAAAGGAGCCGAAGGATCCGAGCCCGACCGCGCCCCGAACACGGTCCTGGTAGGCGCCCCCGCCTTCTCGTGGGGGGTCTGACAGTTCTCGTCACGCTGCTCCTCGGTGCCGTGCCCGCGATGGCACAGGTCGAGGTACCCACCGCCGCGGGCTCGAGCTCCGGCACCGCCGCCGCCCCGCCGCCGCCCGACACGGCGCCCGCGCCGGCCACCACCCCCGCGCCCGCGGCCGCAACCACCGCACCGAAGGCCACGCCGGTCGTCCTGCGGATCGGCTCCTACGGCGCGGCCGTGAAGGACCTCCAGCGTGAGCTCCGCCGCCGCGGCATCAAGGTCACCGTCGACGGGGCGTTCGGGCCGGCCACGAAGAAGGCCGTGAAGCGCATCCAGAAGCGCTTCAAGATGAAGCAGACCGGCATCGCCGACGCGAAGCTGCTGAAGAAGCTGGGCCTGCAGGTCCGCGTCACCGCCGGTGCGACCGCCCCGGTGCAGCCGACGGTCCTCCCCGGCCGGTCGCCCTACCTCGACGTGTTCCCGCTGGTCGGCGAGTACACGTACTCGGACGACTTCGGGGCCGCCCGCCACCAGGGCCGCCACGAGGGCAACGACATCATGGCCGACCGCAACACGCCGATCGTGGCGGTGGTGAACGGCACGATCGAGCGCCTCGCCCGCACGGAGACCGGCCTCGGCGGCATCTACGTCTGGCTCCAGCGGGCCGACGGCACCGAGTACTACTACGCCCACATGAACTCCATCGCGGCCGGCCTCGAGGCCGGTCAGCAGGTGTCCGCCGGCCAGGTGATCGGGGCCGTCGGCAACACGGGTGACGCGCGCTACGGCGCGACCCACCTCCACTTCGAGATCCGCCCGGGGGGATCCCCGATCGACCCGTATCCCCACCTGGTGGCCGTGGACCCGACCGCTCGGTGACGAACGCGGGCCGCGGCCGTCTGGCCGCGGCGCTCGCGTTCGCCGTGGGCGCCGCGATCGCGCTCGGCATCGGAGCCGGGGCGGTCGCCGCCCCCGAGGACGAGAAGGCGGATGTCGACCGCCGTCTCGAGCGGGCGCAGCAGCGCCTGGGCCGTGAGCGCGCGCGCGAGAACGTCCTCGTCAGCGAGGTGCAGGCCTACACGGCCCGCATCCGGTCGCTGGAGCGCCGCCTGGCGCCGCTCCGGGCCCGTGCGCAGCGCCTGGAGGCGGAACACACCGCGCTCCGGTCGCGGCTGACGCTGCTCACGCGGCGGCTGGCGCTGGAGAGGGCCCGGCTGGAGGCCGCGAAAGCCGAGCTGGCCCGCCGCCAGGAGCTGCTGGGGCGCCGCCTGCGCGAGGTCTACGCCCGCGGCGAGCCCGACCCCATCCTGGTGCTGGTGACCACCGGGAGCCTCGCCGACGCGGTCGCCACCACCGACCTGCTGGAGACGATCGCCCTCCGCGACGGCGACCTGGCCGCCGGGGTGCGCCGCTATCGCGACGAGACGCAGCGCTCGAAGGACGCGATCGCCGAGGTCCGGGCGGGCGTCGCCGACGCCGAGGCGAAGGCCGAGGTCGCCGCCACCCGGGCGGAGGAGGCGAAGGCGTCCCTCGAGACCGAGGCCGTGGGCGTGGACCGGCTGCTGGACGGCCGGCGGGCGCTGCTGGCGTCGGTGCGGGGCGACCGCGAGGACATCGAGGCGGAGGCGCGCGATCTCGAGGAGCGTTCCGCCGCGCTGGCCGAGAAGATCCGCGCCGCGCAGGGGCCGTCCGCGGCGGGCGCCGCCGCCGGCGGCGGCGCCCCCTCGTCGCAGGGGTTCATCTGGCCGGCGTCGGGGACCATCACCTCCGGCTTCGGCCCGCGGTGGGGCCGGATGCACGAGGGCATCGACATCGCGGGCGGCTCGGGATCGCCGATCCGCGCCGCCGCGTCGGGAACGGTGATCGTCGCCGGCTGGTCGGGCGGCTACGGCAACCTGGTGGTGATCGACCACGGCGGTGGCATCAGCACCGCCTACGGGCACAACTCCAGCCTCGCGGTCTCGGTGGGCCAGCAGGTGTCCCAGGGGCAGACGATCGCGGGCATGGGCACCACCGGCCACTCGACCGGCGTCCACTGCCACTTCGAGGTGCGCGTGAACGGCGGCGCCGTCGACCCGATGGGCTACCTCTAGCCGGAACCGGAGACCGGCGGCCGGGGCCTCTGATTGACTCGCCGGTCGATGAGCGAGCCGGCTGACGAGGGCCCCGGGCCCTCGCTCGACGAGGCGCGCCGCGCCCGCCGGGCGGAACGCGCACGCCGGATCCGCCGGCGGCGCCTGGCGGGGATCGCCGTCGTCCTGGTCATCCTCGCCGTGGCGGGCGTCGCGGTCGCGGCGCTCGCGGCGCGGGGGGATCACGACGGGTCGGGCTCGGCGCTCGCGCCCGCCCCGACCGTCGCGACGACGACCGCGCCGGCGGGCACGACGACGGCGTCGCGGCCGGCCGGGAAGCCGCGGGTCACGGTCATCGGCGACTCGGTGTCGGCGTCGCTCCTGTACGTGCCGTCGGCGGTGCGGCTCCTCCGGACGGGCCTGGACCTGCGCCTCGACCTGCGTGTGTGCCGCCGGCTGGCGTCGCTCTCGTGTCCGTACATGGGCACGACGCCGCCGTCGGCGCTGGACGCGATCGAGACGCGCGGCACCCGCCTTGGCTCGACCGTGGTGATCGACGTCGGCTACAACGACGTCTCGACGACCTACGACCGGGACGTCCGGGAGGTCCTGGGCGCGCTCCGGAAGGCCGGCGTCACGAACGTCGTCTGGGTCGCCCTCGCCGAGAAGCGGCCGGACTACGCGGCGATCAACGAGATCGTCCGGTCCGCGGCGCGGCGGGACCCCGCGCACCTGTGCGTCGCCGACTGGGCACGGGTCAGCCGCGGGCAGGCGTACTTCGGCGACGACGGGCTCCACCTGAACACGGCCGGGGCCGTCGCCTTCGCCAAGCTGCTGCGCCCCTACGCCGTGCGCGCCGGGAGGACCGGCTCGTGCGCCGCGGCCTAGGAGTCCGAGTCCGGGTCGGGCTCGCTCGGCGCGCCCGCGAGGGCGTCGCGGAGGCGGTTGAGCTGCGTCTCGATGCGCTCCCACCGCCGCTCGGCGCGGGCCATCTTGTCCGGGTCCCTGGCGTAGAAGCGCCGGGCCCACACCGAGTGCGGCTTCGCGAGTCGGAGCGCCGCCACCAGCGTGATGAAGGGGACCACGAAGCCCACGACCGCCGTGAGCCACTTGCTCTTCAGGATCGCGACGATCGTGAGGCCGCAGTTGAAGACCACCCAGACGGTGAGCCACGCCCGCGACAGGTCGCCGTCGCCGTCCAGTTCCACGGGCGCGACCCCCAGCACGAAGAGGCTACCCACCGTCAACGCGATGATGACCGCGTCGACCGACGCGCGTCCCTCGTCCGACCAGTAGACGTCGGACATGTGCAGCGACAGGGCGAACTCGTCGAGCATCAGCGCGGCGCCCACGCCGAAGAACACGGCGAGGACCTCCAGCCACGGGGTGTCGGGCTGGAAACGGAACTCCAGGTAGCCGGCCCCCAAAACCAGCGCGATGCCGTAGACGATGTGGTGGATGTGCACGCCGCCGACGACCACGTCCCGGAGCACCGCGCCGGGCTGCTGGTCGCGCCGGATGCGCCGGGTGATGGTGCGGCACGTGATGAACGTGATCAGCACCGACAGGAGCAGCCAGAAGGCCCCCGAGCGATCCCCGTCCAGCATCGTGTCGCGGTACCACTCGATCACGGCGGGCTCCCCGTCAGGTGGGCTCGAGCGCCGGCGGCGGGGACGTGCCGGACGCGTCCCCGGCCTCCCCCTGCGCGCGCGCCAGCGCGGCGGTGGCCACGATCATCGTGACCGCCGCGAGCCCGATCAGCAGCCAGCGGCCGCTGTCCGCCCGGAGGTCCTCCTGGAGCACGGCGATCCCCAGGCCCACGCCGACCACCGGCTCGAGGACCGCCGCGGGGGGCAGGGTCTCCGCGAGGCTGCCGGCCTGGTACGAGGCCTGCTGGAGGTACGTGCCGGCGACGGCGACGGCGATCAGGGCGTACGTCTCCCACGAGCCCAGGATGGCCTCCAGCCCGTCGTCGAGGAAGCTCACGACGGACTTGGTCAACGCCGCGGTCGCGCCGAACAGGATGCCCGTGGCGACCGCCAGCGCCACGGCGCGCTCGGACCGCCGGCGGACGGCGACCAGGAGGGCGAGCGCGGTCGCGGCCAGGAGGATGCCGCCGCTGACCACCCAGTCCTCGAACGGGGCGGTGTCCACGCCCGCGGTCGGCTCGCCGGCGATCAGGAAGACCGCCAGCCCGCCGGTCAGGAGCGCCGCCCACACCGCGTCGCGGCGCGCCAGGCGGCGCCTGGCCATCCAGGCGCCGAGCGGGAGCGCGAAGAGGAGGGAGGTGGCGAGGAGCGGCTGGACCAGCACCAGCGAGCCCAGGCCGAGCGCCGCGGCCTGCGCGACGTAGCCGAGGGTGTCGGTCGTCGTGCCCGCGAGCCACAGCGGACGGCGGACCAGCTTCCTGATCAGGCCCGTCCCGTGGGCCTCGGCGTCGCTGACCTCCGACGCGGCGCGCTGCTGGAGCACCGAGGCGAGGGCGAACAGCACGGCCGCGACCAGCGCGACGACGCCGGCGAGGATCATGCCGCGGGCACGTCCTCGGCGGTGTCCGCATCCACGGCGATCGCGGCAGGGCCGGAGCCGCGCCGGACGAAGAACGGCGGGGCGGCGAGCACGATCAGCCCGAGGGCGATGCCCAGGACGTAGGTGGCGGTGTTGCCGGTCTTGAGCTGGTCCGGGGGCACGAAGCCCAGCACGAAGGTGAACGCCGCCCCGCCCAGGCCCACCATCGCCGTGACCCACACGCCGACGACGCCGCCGGGGATCCGGAACGGGCGCGGGACGTCGGGGCGCGTGTACCGCAGGCGCAGCACCGCCGCGAAGATCAGCCCGTACATGATCAGGATCACCTGCGCGGTCAGCACCGACAGGATCCAGTACGAGGTGTTCACGCTCGGCACGAAGAGGAACACGAGGCAGAACAGCGTGGTCCCGACCGCCTGGGCCACCAGCACCGGCGTGGGGGCGCCCCGCGCGTTGCGGCGGCCCCACGAGGGGGGTGCCTCGCCGCCGCGGGCGACGCTGGCCAGGCCCTCCGCCGGGCCCATGATCCACGGAATCATGTGGGCGATCCCGCCGATGGTGATGAGGAGGGCGGTGGGCACCAGCAGCCAGCCGACGTCCAGGGCGTCGAACACCGCCTGGAACGCCTGCATGACGCCGCCCACCAGGCTGATCTCGTGCTGGGGGACGATCACCGCCATCGCGATGGAGCCGGCGATGGTGAACACGGTCATGATCACGCCCGCGAGCAGGATCGCGCGCGGGAAGCTGCGGGCCGGGTCCGTCGCCCGGTCCGCGTGGTACGCGGCCACCTCCATCCCGGCGAACATCAGGATCGCGCCGGTCAGGAAGACGAGGTTCGTGAGCCCGAGGTCCGGCACGAGCTCGTCCGACGCGTACGGGATCTGCGAGGCGTTGCCCTGGGCCACGTAGACGATGCCCAGTACCACGATCAGGATCGCCGGCAGGATCGCCCCCAGGATCGTGCCGGCGCTGCCGACCCAGGCCGTCGTTCCGATGCCCCGGAACCCGAGCAGGGTGGCGCTCCAGAACACGATGAGCATCACCACGACCAGGAACACGTTGTCGTTCGAGAGGTCGGGGTCGATCGCGTACGCGAAGCTGCCGGCGGTGAACGCCAGGACGGTGGGGAACCAGGCCAGGTTCTCGGACCAATCGCACCAGACGGCCAGGAACCCGGTGCGCCCGTGGAAGGCCTCCTTCACCCAGGGGTAGACGCCGCCGTTGCGCGGCCATGCCGTGGCCAGCTCGGAGATCGCCAGCGACACCGGGATCAGGAAGATCAGCACGGCGATGAGCACGAAGAAGATCGCGCCCCAGCCGTACTCGGCCATCATCGGCAGGTTGCGCGGGCTCACCATGGCCGCGACGTTGATCATCGCCAGGGCGAAGACGCCCAGGCCCACGCCCCGGCCGGTCACTTCGCCCCCGCGTCGTCGAGGGCCCGGGTCAGGTCGTCCACCGCCTGGCCGTCCCGGTCGCCCGAGGCCGAGATGGTCAGCGGCCCCAGGGTCCAGAGCACCCCGGCGGGGCGCGCCTGGGCGTCGTAGCGGCCGAGCGCCGCGTCGCGGTCGCCCTCGGTGGCGTACTCGGTCACGGTGACCAGGACGCCGTCGCCGTCGTCCCCGTCGCAGGTGCGCTGCAGGTCGAAGACGCGCTCGGCGGTGGCGTCGGGCGCGCGGACCTCCGGGGTGGTGGTGGAGCAGACCTGCAGGCCCGCCGCCCGGAACGCCTGCTCGGCCTCGGGGAACGAGGCGCCGCTGTCGAAGTCGGCCGTGCCGCAGCCCGTCACCAGGGCGGCGACGGCCAGGAGCGCGGCCGCGGCGACGGCGAGCCTCATGCCCGCTGGGAGACTACCGGGGGGACGAGCAGGGGGCCGAGCACCGGCACGTTGAGGAAGCCCTCCACGCCGGCGTAGAGGATCCCGACGCGCGGGAGGTCGGCCGTCGCGTCGAAGACGATCGAGCGCGGCAGCCACTCCGGCTGGAACTTCTCGTTGAAGTCGTGCAGCGACTTGATCTGGAAGAACGGGTTGAGCTTGCTGATGATCCACTTGAGCGTGCGGTCCGCGGGGCCGAGGTCGGCCTGGGCGTCGAACAGGCGCCCCCACGCGGCGAAGTTCATCGAGAGCCGCACGACGCCCATCCGCCCCAGCTCCTCGGCCGCGCGCACGATCAGGAACTCGGTGATCCCGTTCGGCGCCGACGGGTTGCGGCGCATCAGGTCCAGCGAGTAGCCGGGCTCGGACCCGAAGCACGGCACCAGCCGCAGGAAGCCCGCCACCACGCCGGCCTCGTCGCGGGCGATGCAGAGGATCATGTCCTCGCTGACGCCCTCCACGTCCTGGCTCAGGGCCATCGTGAAGCCGCGCTCGGGGTCCTTCCCGCGCCAGAGCTCGCTGATGCGGTTGAGCTCCTTCACCAGGTCCGGCGGGGCGTCCGACTCGCGGATGATGGTCATCGTGTGGTCGCGGCCCACGTGCTGCACGGAGCCGCGCAGCTTCTTCATCCCCTGGGCGTGGATGTCGAACGTGTCGCAGCGGATGATCGCCTCGTCGCCGAGGTAGACCGCGTGCATGCCGCGCCGCTCGTAGGCCGGCACGTCGGCCTCGCGGACGGCGAGGAACGCGATCCTCCAGCCGCGCTCGTCGCACCACGCGCGGAACTCGTCGATCACGAGGTCGATCGAGCCCTCGGCGCCGATCGGGTCGCCCGACGCCAGCGCGTACCCCTTCAGGAACGTGTACGCGATCATCGCCTGCCCGTCCGACGAGAAGAACAGGCTCTTGTCGTCGCGCAGGGAGAAGTAGGCGAGCGTGTCCGAGCCGTAGGCGTGCACCAGGGCCTCCGCGCGCTCCCGGTCCGCCGCAGGCACCCGCTCGCGCAGGACGAACGTGCGCGTGATGAGGAAGCCGAACAGCAGCAGCCCCAGGATCCCGAGAGCCAGCAGCGAGTCGGTGAAGAACTCCTTGAAGACGCCGCTGTCGTACGTGTACGGGCCGTTCAGCCCCACGAGGCCGCCGAACGTGGTCTCGAGCACGCCGCCGACGCTCAGGTCAGGGCTGACGTGGTCGCGTTCGATCAGCAGCGAGATGGTCCCGTAGAGCAGGACCACGCCCAGGTAGATGGGCACGAAGCGCACCGCGGCCCAGATCGAGGGCGGGTCCCCGGGGGCCTGGAAGTCGTCGCGGCACCACACGAGCGCCAGCGCCAGGGCGCCGCACAGGACGGCCGCGACCGGGTGCGGCCCCTTCAGGATGTGCACGACGGTCGCGCCCACCAGGAGGGCGAGCACGATGTAGAAGGCGGTCCGCTTGCCGGCCGCGAGCCGGCCGGCGAAGAGCAGCGTCATCACCCCGATCACCACCGAGGCGATGCTCGCCCCGGCCCGGCCCTCCACGCCGAGGAGCGTCCCGCCGAAGCGGGAGTGGACCGCGGGCAGGGCGGTCAGCAGGCTCAGGAGCCCGGCGACCCCCACGAGCGCGCCCAGCACGCCCCGCCGGGTGGCGCGGCCGCTCGCGTTGGCCGGCAGCACCAGGCGCTCGGGCTGGGGGGTGGGCGCGGCCCGGGTGACCGGCGCGGGCGGCCCCGGCTGCGGGGCGCGCGCGGTGAGCGGCAGCAGCCGCCGCGGCGGGGTCACGGCGTCGCCGGCCTCGGGGCGCAGGGTGGGGAAGAGGAGCACGTCGCGGATGGTCGGCACCTCGGCGAGCAGCATCACCAGGCGGTCGATGCCGATGCCGAGGCCGCCGGTCGGCGGCATGCCGAGCTCCATCGCTCGCAGGTAGTCCTCATCGACGTCGCCGGCCTCGGGGTCGCCGGCCGCCTTGGCGCGGGCCTCGTCCTCGAACCGCTCGCGCTGGTCGATCGGGTCGGTCAGCTCGCTGTAGGCGTTGGCCAGCTCCCTGCCGCCGATCACGACCTCGAAGCGCTCCACCAGGGTCGGGTCGTCGCGGTGCGCGCGGGCCAGCGGGGAGATCTCCCGGGGGTGGTCGCAGACGAAGATCGGCCCAACGAGCTGGTCCTCCACGAACCGGTCGTAGAACTCGTTGCAGATCCGGCCGCTGCCCCAGAAGCCCTCATACTCGACGCCGTGCGCGTCGGCCAGGGCGCGCGCCTCCTCGACCGGCATCGAGGGGTGGATCGTCACGCCGGTGTGCTCCTCGATGAGCTCGTACATCGTCGCCCGCCGCCACGGCGGGGCCAGCTCGACCGGCTGCCCGTTGACCTGGATGGTGGTGCGCCCGATGGCGGCGCGGGCGGCGGCGCCGACCATCTCCTCGGTCAGGGTCATCATGTCGCGGTAGTCCGCCAGAGCCTGGTAGGCCTCGAGCATCGTGAACTCGGGGTTGTGGCGGGCGTCAACGCCCTCGTTGCGGAAGACGCGGCCCATCTCCCAGACCTTCTCGTAGCCGCCCACGATCAGCCGCTTCAGGTGCAGCTCCAGGGCGATGCGCAGGTACATCTCGATGTCGAGCGCGTTGTGGTGCGTGATGAAGGGCCGGGCGGTGGCGCCGCCGGCCTCGGGCTGGAGGACCGACGTCTCGACCTCGGTGAAGCCGCGCCCCGCCATGAACCCGCGGATGGCGGCCAGCGTCGTGGTGCGCACGTCGGCGACGCGCCGCGAGTCGGGCGTGACGATCAGGTCCAGGTAGCGCTGGCGGGCCCGGATCTCGGGATCCTTCAGCGGGCGCGCCTTGTCCGGCAGCGGCCGCAGGGCCTTGCCCAGCAGCCGCGTGGCCGAGGCGAGCACCGACAGCTCGCCCGTGCGGCTCGTCGCCACGCGGCCCTCGAAGCCCATCCAGTCGCCGGCGTCGATGTCGCGGGCCCCGGCGAACGCCTCGTCGCCCATGTCGCCGCGCGAGCACATGACCTGCAGGAACCCGCTCTCGTCCTTGACGGTCAGGAAGATGAGCCCCCCGTGGTCGCGCTTCAGCATGACCCGGGCGGCGATGCTCACCGCGTCGTCGGTCTCCTCGCCGGCGCCGAGCGCGTCGTGGGCCTCGCGGATCTCGGCCAGCGTCCGGGTGCGCAGGTACGTGACCGGGTAGGGGTCGACGCCCGCCTCGCGCAGCGCCTCGACCTTGGCCAGGCGCCGCAGCCGCTGGGCGGCGGCGCTCCCACGCAGGCCCGGGGGCGTCGAAGCGCCCCCTCCGGCGTCCTCCTCGGGAATTCCGTCCTCGGCCATTGCCCTCCCCGCAGGCCTCGCGCGACGCACGCGACCCTAACCCGTAACACTGCCGACGGGCTACGCGGGGCGGCGCGCGGCGAACACGCCGACGCAGATGAGCCACGCCGAGACGCTCAGGATCTGGAGGCGCTGCGCGGCACCCGCCGCGTCGTCGGCCGACGCCAGGTCGGCGACGACGGACGCGATGCCGCACGTCACGCCGACCGCCACGACCAGGACCGCCGCGCGGGCGATCCAGGCCGGCCCCGTCCGTCGGAGCGCCATGACGACCGCGGCCGCGCTGAGGTAGAGGGCCGCGGTCGACACGACGGTGGCGGCGTCGTGCACCGCGGCCTGCGCGTGCTGTCCCGCGCCGGCGGGGCAGGAGGGGGTCTCGTCGGCGCAGGGCAGGGTGACGAAGGTCGAGACGATGCCGGCCACCGCGAAGACGACGAGCGACCACACGCCCACGGTCCGCCACCTGCCCGGCGGCAGCGCGGCGGCCAGGAAGGGCACGAGCGCCAGGGTCAGCACCGCGCAGGCGACGTCCAGCGCGCGGAGCAGGCCGGCCTCGGGCTGCCCCGAGACCTCCAGCGAGCTCACCACGCCGAGGTCCAGGCCCCCCGACTCGTCGAACAGGTCGAACAGGAAGCCCGCGTAAGCGACCCCGGCGAGGATGCCCGTCAGGACGATGGCTGTCTCACGTACACATCTAGATGTGTATAAGAGACAGGGACGATGGCCGCCGCACGCGGCGACCGCAGGAGGTTCACGTCACGCGTCCCGTCGCCCGCAGGCCCGCCGCCCGCGCCAGCACCTCGTCGAGCATCGCGGGCGTGAGGCGGCCGGTGAACGTGTTCTGCTGGCTGGGGTGGTAGCTGCCGAGCAGCCACCGGCCCGCGACCGGGGCGTGCGCCCCGTGCCCGAAGCGGGGCCACGGGCGCGGTGCCTCCAGCGCTCGCAGCGCGGCGTCCCACCCGAAGGCGCCGAGGGCCATCAGCACCCCGGCGCGCGGCATCAGGTCCAGCTCGCGGCGCAGGAACGGCAGGCAGCGGTCGCGTTCCTCGGGCGTCGGCTTGTTGGCCGGCGGGGCGCAGCGCACCGCGGCGGCCACCCGGCACCCGGTGAGGCGCAGGCCGTCGTCCGCGGCGAGCGACGTCGCCTGGCTGGCCAGGCCGGCCCGGTGGAGGGCGGCGAACAGCACGTCGCCGCTGCGGTCGCCCGTGAAGACGCGGCCGGTGCGGTTCGCGCCGTGGGCGGCGGGCGCCAGGCCCACGATCATCAACCATGCGTCCGGGTCGCCGAAGCCGGGCACCGGGCGGCCCCAGTACACCTGGTCTATGAACGCCCGCCGCTTCACGCGCGCCACCTCCTCGCGCCACGCCACCAGGCGGGGGCAGGCCCGGCAGCGGACGATCTCGGCGTCCAGGCCGGCGAGCGCGCTCACGCGCCCAGGTGCTCGCCGAGGAACGCGACGGTCTCCGCGATCACGGCCGGGTCGTGCTGGAGGGTGTTGTGGCCGCCGCCGAGCGCGATCCGCAGGCGCATGGGCTGGGGCGTGATGCCCGCCAGCGCGAACGTCGCGCCCCACGGCACCGCCTCGTCGCCCGTCGCGTGCCAGTAGCCGCGCGCCACCCCGTCCAGGCGGGCGACGGCGGGCTCCAGCGGCAGGGCGCGCGGCCAGTCGGCGCCGATCCGGTCGGCCAGGCGCTCCGGGCGGGCGGGGCAGATCGCCACGACGGCCCGCACCCGCGGGTCGCGCGCCGCGGCGTGCAGGGCCAGCATCGCGCCCATCGACGACCCCCGGATCCCGAGGGGCGCGTGGCCGGCGGCGACGAGGGCGTCGAGGCACGCCGCGACGTCGTCGAGCACCCCGCCGTCGAGGGCTCCGCCGGTCTCGCCGTGGCCGCGCAGATCGACGGCGACGGCGGCCATCCCGGCCGACCGGAGGGCCTCGCCGAAGTCGCTGTGGTTCTCCTTGCGGCTGCCGTATCCGGGGACGATCAGGACCCCCGGCGCGCCCGCCGGCGCGGGCCAGCGGAGGGTGGCGGGGGAGGCGGGCATCCCGGAAGGCTCGCACAGGGCGATCTGGTACCGTCCGCCCGTCAATGATGCCGCTCGACCAGGTGTTGCCTCCCTCGGCGACGGTCACCTCCGAGGGCCACCTGTCGATCGGCGGGTGCGACCTCGTGGCGCTGGCCGAGGAGCACGGGACGCCGCTCGTCGTCTACGACGAGGGCGCGCTGCGCGCGATGGCCCGCGCGTACCGCGACGCGTTCGCCGCGCTCCAGCCGGAGTCGGAGGTCATCTACGCCAGCAAGGCCTACTTCGGCCAGGCGATGCTGCGCCTCGCTCGCGAGGAGGGCCTGTCCGTGGACGTCGCCTCCGGCGGCGAGCTCTTCGCGGCGCTCCAGGCGGGCTTCCCGCCCGAGCGGATCCACATGCACGGCAACAACAAGGACGCCCGCGAGATCGGCGAGGCCCTCGACGCCGGCGTCGGCACGGTCATCGTCGACAACCTCGACGAGATCGCCCTGCTCGACCGCGAGGCCGCGGCCCGCGGGGTGCGCCAGCGGGTGCTGATCCGGGTGACGCCCGGCGTGAAGCCGTCGACGCACTCCTACATCTCCACCGGCCAGCTCGACTCGAAGTTCGGCTTCTCCATCGAGGGCGGCCCCGCCGCCGAGGCCGTCGCCGCCGTCCGCGGCGCCCGCTCGCTGCGCCTGGAGGGGCTGCACTGCCACATCGGGTCGCAGCTCTTCGACCTCTCCGGCTACGCCGCCGCCGCGGCGATCGTCGCCGACTTCGCCAAATCGGTCGGCGGCGACGACCTGCGGGTCATGGACATGGGCGGCGGGCTCGGGATCGCGTACACCCGCGGCGACCACCCCGCGGCCGTCGAGGACTACGCCGAGGCCGTCGTCATCGCCGTCCAGGACGAGTGGAGGCGGGTGGGCCTGCCGATGCCGCGGATCATGGTCGAGCCGGGCCGCAGCATCGTCGGCCGCGCCGGCGTGACCGTGTACCGGGTCGGCTCCACCAAGGTCGTGCCCGGGGTGCGGACGTACGCCGCCGTGGACGGCGGGATGAGCGACCTGCTGCGCCCGATGCTGTACGGAGCCGTGTACGAGCCCGTCCTGGCCAACCGCGCCGACGCCGAGCCCACCGAGACGTTCCGCCTGGTCGGCAAGCACTGCGAGAGCGGCGACGTCCTGGTGGCCGAGGCCAGCCTGCCGCCCGTCGCCGTCGGCGACCTCGTGTGCCTTCCCGCCACGGGCGCCTACGGTGTGGCCATGGCCTCGAACTACAACGGAGTGACCCGCCCGGCCGTCGTGTTCGCCCACGGTGGCGAGGCCCGTCTCGTGACGCGCCGCGAGACGTACGCCGACCTCCTCGCGCGGGACGTGTGACCGGCGACGACCGCCGGGACGGCGGCCCGGTGCGCATCGGCCTGCTCGGCTGCGGGACGGTCGGCCAGGCCGTCGTGCGCACGATCATCGACGGGGGCGCCACCATCGAGCGCGCGTCCGGCCACCGGCTGGAGGTCGCGAAGGTGCTGGTGCGCGATCCCGCCAAGGAGCGCCCGGGCATCGACCCGTCCCTCATCACCACCGACCCCTCCGAGATCCTCGACGACCCCACGGTCGCGATCGTGGTCGAGGTGATGGGCGGCCTGGAGCCGACGCTCGACCACCTCCAGCGGGCGATCGCGCGCGGGGCGTCGGTGGTGACGGCCAACAAGCAGCTGCTGTCGCGCCACGGGCCGGAGCTCCTCCAGGCGGCCGAGGCCGCCGGCGCCGAGCTGCGCTTCGAGGCGTCCGCCTGCGCGGCGATCCCGGTCATCAAGGTGCTGCGCGAGTCGCTCCTGGCCGCGGACATCACCCAGGTCACGGGGATCGTCAACGGCACCACCAACTTCATCCTCACCGAGATGTCGCGCGCCGGGCTCTCCTACGGCGAGGCCCTGGCCCGCGCCCAGGAGCTCGGCTACGCCGAGGCCGACCCCACCGAGGACGTCAACGGCGCAGACGCCGCCGCCAAGATGGCGATCCTGTCGTCGATCGCCTTCCACTCGCGGGTGCGGATCGACGACGTCCCGTTCGAGGGCATCGACCTGCTCCAGGCCGAGGACATGGGCCACGCCCGCTCCCTCGGCTTCGTGGTCAAGCTGCTGGGCGTGGCGCGCCTGCTGAACGGCTCGGTGAGCGTGCGCGTGTACCCGGCGCTCGTGCCGCGCGGCCACCGGCTGGCCGCGATCGAGGGCCCCGACAACGCCGTGCTGCTGGAGTCGCGCGCGACCCGCGAGATCATGCTCGTCGGGCCCGGCGCCGGCGGCGACGAGACCGCCTCCGCCGTCGTGGCCGACATCCTGTCGATCCTCGGCACCCACCAGGGGTCGTTCCTGCACAACGCGCTGGCCGACGCCGGCCGCACCGTCGCGCCCCCCGGCGACGTGGAGTCGGCCTTCTACGTGCGCATGGCGGTCGACGACCGGCCCGGCGTGCTCGCGCGCGTCGCGTCGATCTTCGGCGAGGCCGAGCTCTCCATCCGCACCGTCGTGCAGAGCGGCGCCGGCGACGAGGCGCGCCTGGTGCTGGTGCTCCACAGCGGCCCGGAGGCGCGCATGGCGCAGGCGCTGGAGCGCATCCGGGCGCTCGACGAGGTGCGCGGCGAGCCCGTGATGCTGCGGGTGCTCGGCTCCGGCGCGGGGGGCGACGCGCGGTGACGCCCCTGATCGAGCGCTACCGCGACTTCCTCCCCGTGGGTGCGGAGACGCCGATCGTCTCGCTGGGGGAGGGCGGGACCCCGCTCGTGCCGCTCCCGCGCCTGTCGGAGCGCTACGGGATCCGGGTCCACGCGAAGCTCGAGGGGATGAACCCCACCGGGTCCTTCAAGGACCGGGGCATGACGATGGCGGTCTCGAAGGCCGTCGAGGAGGGCGCGACCGCCGTCATCTGCGCCTCGACCGGCAACACCTCCGCATCGGCGGCGGCCTACGCCGCCCGCGCCGGCCTGACCGCCGCGGTCGTGATCCCGGAGGGCAAGATCGCCGCCGGCAAGCTCGCCCAGGCGCTGGCCCACGGCGCGCGGGTGCTGGCGCTGGACGGCTCCTTCGACGACGCGCTGATGGTGGTGCGCGAGCTGGTGCGACGCCACCCGATCGCGCTGGTCAACAGCCTCAACGAGTACCGCATCGACGGCCAGCGGACCGGTGCGTTCGAGGTGTGCGACGAGCTGGGCGACGCGCCCGACGTACTGTGCATCCCGGTGGGCAACGCCGGCAACATCTCGTCGTACTGGCTGGGGTTCCAGGCGTACCGCGAGGCGGAGAAGTCGCGGCGGCTGCCGCGGCTGTACGGCTTCCAGGCCGCGGGCGCGGCGCCGCTGGTGGAGGGCCACACCGTCGCGCGGCCCGAGACCGTCGCGACCGCCATCCGGATCGGCAACCCCGCCCGCGGCCCCCAGGCGCTCGACGCGATGCGCGCGTCGGGCGGGGGCGTCGCGGCGGTGACCGACTCCCAGATCCTCGCCGCCTACCGCATGCTGGCCGCCGAGGAGGGCGTGTTCTGCGAGCCGGCGTCCGCGGCGTCGGTGGCGGGCCTCATCCAGCGCGCGGAGGCGGGCGACTTCGCCCGCGGCGAGACCGTCGTCTGCGTCCTGACCGGCCACGGCCTGAAGGACCCGGACACCGCGATCGTCGACGCCGAGCCGGTCCGCCGCCTGCCCGCCGACCTCGACGCGGTGGAGGAGGGGGTGTTCGGCCCGTGAGCACGCAGCTCGAGTCCCTCACCGTGAGCGCCCCCGCCACCTCGGCCAACCTGGGCCCCGGCTTCGACTGCCTGGCCGTCGCGCTCGACCTGGGCAACGCGGTGGTGGTGGAGCGCCGCCCCGGACCCCTCGAGGTCACGGTCACGGGGGAGGGCGCGGGCGAGCTGGCCGAGGACGCCTCCAACCTCTTCTGCCGCGCCCTGGCCACCGGCCTGGGGTCGCTCGACGGCCTGCACGTCGAGTGCCGCAACCGCATCCCGCTGGGGCGCGGCCTCGGCTCGTCGGCGGCGGCCGTCTGCGCCGGGCTGGTGGCGGCGAACGCGCTCGGCACCCTGCGCTGGACGCCGGACGAGCTGCTGCGGCGCGCCACCGAGATCGAGGGCCACGCCGACAACGCGGCCGCCTGCCTCACCGGGGGGATGATCGCCGTCGGCCCGGGCCCCGTGGCCCGGCCGGTGCCGGTGCCCGACGACCTGGGCTTCGTCGCCGTGATCCCCGAGAACCGCACCTCCACCAGCTCGTCGCGCAAGGCGCTGCCCACCCATGTGCCGCTCCAGGACGCGGCAGATACCCTCGCCAACGCCGTCGGCCTGGCCCTGGCGCTGGCGGAGGGGCGGATGGACGACCTGCCGGAAGTACTCCAGGACCGGCTCCACGAGCCGTACCGCGGCCAGATGGTGGCCGGCATCGACGAGATCCGCGCGGTGGTCGACGGCCGCGACTGCCTGGGCGCGACGATCTCGGGCTCCGGGCCCGCGATGCTGTTGTGGTGCCGCCGCGAGTTCTCCGACCGCGTCGCCGCCGCGGCCACGGAGGCCCTCCGCCGGGCGCACGTGCCCGGGACGGTGCGGCCGTGCCGGCCCACCCCGGTGGGCGTCCGCGCCCGCTGGACGGGGGGCGCCGACCTGCGCCTGGCGCGCGCGGTGGGGTGAGTTTCAGCCTCTCCTGGCAGCACGCGCGGGGCGTCATCGACTGCAGCCGCGGCCGCCTGGTCGGCATCGTCAACGCCAACCCTGACTCGTTCTCGGACGGGGGCGCCAACGCCGGCACCGAGGCGGCGATCGCGCACGGCCGGCGCCTGGCCGCCGAGGGCGCGGACGTGGTCGAGGTGGGGGGCGAGTCGCTCCGCTTCTCGGACCACACCCCGGCCGCCGTCGAGGCGGGACGGGTGGTCCCGGTCATCGAGGCCCTCGCCGCCGAGCTCGACGTGCCGGTGGCGGTGGACACCTTCAAGCCGGAGGTCGCCCGGGCCGGGATCGCCGCGGGCGCGGCGATCCTGAACGACCCCACCGGCCTGCGCGAGCCGGGGATGGCGGCGGTCGCCGCCGAGGGCGGGGTGGGGGTGGTGCTGACGCACTTCTTCGGGCCGCCCAAGGTCCGGCCCACGAGCTTCCCGGACGTGGACGTGCCGGAGGCGGTGGTGGCGTGGGCGCGCGACGCGATCGCGGCCGCCGGCCGGGCGGGGATCCCGCCGGAGCGGATCGTGGTCGATCCGGGCGTGGGGCTCGGCAAGTCGCCGCCCCAGGACCTGGACCTGCTGCGGCGGATCGACGAGGTGGCCGCCGTCGGCCGGCCCGTGTTCGTCCCGATCTCCAACAAGAAGGTCCTGGGCGCGCTGACCGGGCTCCTCGCGCCCGACCGCCTGCCCGCCACGACGGCGGCGATGACGTGGTGCCGGGCGCGTGGCGCCACGGTCTTCCGGGTACACGACGTGGGGTTCCTCCGGCCCGCGCTGGACGTGGCCGACGCCCTTGTCACCGGGGCCCCCGCGCGCTGGCACGACGTTCCGAAGTGATACGGGCCGGAGTACCCTCCCGATAGGGGAATCGATAATGCACGCCGTAGGAAGGACCACGCCATGAAGCTCTTCATCGATACGGCCGACCTGGCCGACATCGAGACGATCGCCGGGTGGGGCGTCCTCGCCGGCGTGACCACCAACCCGACGCTGCTCAGCAAGGTCGAGGGTGATCCCGACGACATCTACCGCCGCGTGTGCGAGCTGGTGGACGGCCCCATCTCGGCCGAGGTTGTGGCGGAGGCCCGGGGCGACATGGTCACGGAGGGCCGCCGGCTCGCCGCGATCCACCCGAACATCGTGGTGAAGCTCCCGATGTCCGCGGAGGGCCTGGCCGCCACGAGCGTCCTGGCCAAGGAGTCGATCCGGGTCAACATGACGCTGGTGTTCACGGCCCCGCAGGCCCTGCTGGCCTCCGCGGCCGGCGCGGCGTTCGTGTCGCCGTTCCTGGGCCGCTTCGACGACATCGGCGAGGACGGCCTGGAGCACCTCCGCGAGATCGTCGAGGCGCTCGAGACGTCGCTGTACGACACCGAGGTCATCACCGCGTCGGTGCGGAACCCGGTGCACGTGACGGAGGCGGCCCGGATGGGCGCCCACATCGCCACGATCCCGCCGAAGGTCTTCTACCAGATGCTCCAGCACCCTCTGACGCAGAAGGGGATCGAGACCTTCACGGCGGACGCGGAGGCCCGCGCCGCGAAGGCGAAGGCCTGATCGGGTGGCGATCTCGCAGGACACCTGGAAGCACAACGTCCGCGCCGTCGGCTTCCTGAAGGTCACGGAGCGCGCGGCGATCGAGTCGGCCCGATGGCTGGGCCGCGGGGACAACCACGCCGCGGACCAGGCCGCGGTCGACGCGATGCGCGCCGAGCTGGGCGCCATGCCCATCACCGGGACCGTGGTCATCGGCGAGGGCCAGAAGGACGAGGCCCCGGAGCTGTACGTCGGGGAGGTCCTGGGCGACGGCGGCATGACCTGCGAGATCGCGGTCGACCCGCTCGAGGGCACCGACCTGGTGGCCCGCGGCGACAGCGGCGCGGTGGCGATCTGCGCCATCGGCGAGCCGGGCGGGCTGCTGCCCGCCCCGGACATCTACATGCAGAAGCTCGTGGTGGGCGCCAGCGCGAAGGGGCGGGTCGACATCAACGCCCCCATCCGCGAGACGATCGAGATCGTCGCCCGGTGCAACGGCCGCGCGGTGCGCGACATCACGGTGATCGTGCTCGACCGGCCCCGCCACGCGGAGCTCATCCAGGAGATCCGCGACGCCGGCGCCCGCATCCGCCTGATCCCGGACGGCGACATCACCGCGAGCCTGTCGGTGGCCGTCCGCGGCACCGGCGACCACCTCTACGTCGGCATGGGCGGCTCCACGGAGGGGGTCATCACCGCCGCCGCGCTCGAGTGCCTCGGCGCCGAGATCCAGGCGAAGATGGCACCGCGGCACGACGAGGACCTGGCCAAGATGGCCGAGTTCAACATGCACGACCCGTCCGTCGTGTACGGCACCCGCGACCTCGCCCCCGCGCCGCTCTACGTCATCGCGACGGGCGTGACCGACGGCAACCTGCTCAAGGGCGTCCGCTATTTCGCGGACGGGGCGCGGACGCACTCGATCGTGATGGACTTGGTGGGGAACACCGTGCGCTTCGTGGACACGGTGCACCTCCTCTCCCCGGCGATCATCCGGGAGATCCACCTGTAGGCAGGAGGCTCGATCATGAGCGACGACCCCGAGTTCCCCTTCTCCTTCGCCTTCGGCGAGGGGGCGGGTGAGGAGTTCAAGGAGCGCCTCAAGGAGCTCATGCGGGCTCAGCGCGAGGCGTTCGAGGAGATGCAGGCCGAGTCGGGCGGGCAGCCGCTGACCGGCGTCGACCGCTGGCAGGTGATCCAGCAGGCCGTGGTGATGGCGTCCGCGGGCCTTCGGGCGCTCCAGCCGCAGGCCACGCCGGACGACGCCGCCGACGCGATGGGCCTGCTCTTCGCCCGCTCCCTGGCGGCGCTCCAGGGGGCCCTCCACCCGAGCGACTGATCCCCCCGCCCCGGCACCCGCCGGGGCGCGTTTACCGCGGATGAACCGGACGTTTCCGGCCGCCCGCTGAGCTTCTCCCGCAGCCACCCGCAACCGGCGGGCGGCACCCACACCGGGAGGAGCCATGAGCACCACCATCCGCAGCACCGAGCGCGTCCGCAACGGGGTCGACACCGAGGTCCTGTTCGGGACGCTCGACGCCGTGAAGGCCCAGCCGGAGATCGCGCGGTTCCAGTTCCGCGCGACCAACCGGTGGGTCCACGGCGCCCACAACCGCACCACGATCAAGGACTTCATCGGCGCGGGCGGCGCGCTCGACACGTCGCGTGAGGCGCCGTTCGTGCTCGACGCCGGCGAGCCGGCCGTGCTCGTCGGCACCGACACCGGCCCGAACCCCGCCGAGTACCTGCTGCACGCCCTCGCGGCGTGCGTGACGACGTCGCTGGTCTACGTCGCCGCCGCGCGCGGCGTGCGGCTGACCGAGGTCGAGTCGTACCTGGAGGGCGACATCAACCTCAACGGCGCGCTCGGCACCGATCCGGAGAACCACCGGAACGGGTTCGAGCAGATCCGCATGACGTTCCGCGTGAAGGGCGACGCGTCGCCCGAGAAGCTGCGCGAGGTGGTGGCCCGCGGCCACCAGCGCTCCGCCGTCTTCGACAGCATCACGCAGGGCGTCCCCGTCCACGTCGACGTCATCACGGACTGACGTCATGGGCGCCGAGCTCCAGGCACGCACCGAGCCGGGACGGCGGCTGGTCCTCCTCGCCGAGGAGCTCGCCGCCGCCCTCGCATCCCGCGCGGCCGGCCACGACCGCGACGGCAGCTACCCCCACGAGGCGATCGACGCCCTCCGCGAGGGCGGCTACCTCGCGGCGCCCATCCCGCAGGCACTCGGCGGGATGGGCGTCGAGTCCGTCCACGACCTGATCGTCGCCGCGAGCCGCCTGGCCCGCGGCGACGCATCGGTCGCGATCGGGGCGAGCATGCACCTGATCCCGCTCGTCAACACCGCCCACCGCTGGCGGGCGGCGACGCTCGCCGGCGACGAGCGGCGCGCCGCCGCGTACGGCAGCACGCTCGAGCGGGTCGCCCGCGAGGGCGCCGTGATGGCGGCGGCGGTGAGCGAGCCGAACCAGGACCTCACCCGCCCCCGCACCCGCGCGGAGCGCACCGACGACGGGTGGGTGGTGCGCGGCCACAAGGTCTTCTGCACGATGTCCCCCGCGGCCACCGAGCTGTACGCGGCCGTCACGTTCGACGACGGCGACGGGGAGCGGTACGGCTACGCCCGCATCCCCGCGTCGGCGGCCGGGGTGCGGATGAACGACGACTGGGACGCCCTGGGCATGCGCGCCTCGGGCAGCCAGTCGGTGTCGTTCGACGACGTCCACCTGCCGGCGGCCGCCCTGCGCGGCGGCTTCCCGGCCGGTCATCTGACCGACGAGTTCATGGAGGCGAACCTCGTCGCGGGCGGCCTTCACGCCGCCTCGTCGCTCGGCATCGCCGAGGCCGCGCTCGCCGTGGCGCTCGACGGGATGGCGCCGAAGGTGGCCGAGCACGGGCCCGCGCCGCGGGCGCTGGTGCTCGTCGCCGAGGCCGAGGTGGAGCTGGCGGCCGTCCGCGCGACGGTCGCCCGCGCCGGCGACCTCATCGACGCCCACCTCCTGCAGCCGCAGGACGGCGTCGTGGACGTCTTCGCCGACGTGCAGGCCGCCAAGGCGTTCGCCAACGAGGCGTCGGTGCGGGTCGTCGACAAGGCCCTCGCGCTGTCCGGCGGTGCGGGCTACATGACCGCCCACCCGCTGTCCCGGGCGTATCGCGACGTGCGGGCGGGCGCGTTCATGCACCCGCTCGGCGCGAACCGGGCGTACGAGTTCATCGGCGAGGTCGCGCTCGGCCTCGCCCCGACGCTCAGTTGACGTGGGCCGCGGACTCCCCCGGGAGGGCCGGACGGCCCTCGCGGTCCTCTGCACGGCCCAGTTCCTGCTGGTCCTGGACATCACGGCGGTGTTCGTCGCCATCCCGGCCATCGGCGCGGACCTGGGGCTCTCGCCCGGCGCCCGCGGGGCCGTGGTGGGCGCCTACGCCCTCGCGCTCGGCCTGAGCCTGCTGCCCGGCGGCCGCCTGGCCGACGCCCGCGGGCGCCGGCGGGCGTTCGTCGCCGGGATGGCCCTGTTCGGCGCAGCCTCCCTGGCCTGCGGGCTGGCCCCGTCGGCGGCCGTGCTGATCGTCGCGCGCGTGGCGCAGGGCCTCGGGGCGGCGATGATCAAGCCCGCCGCCCTGGCGCTGCTCTCCCAGGCGTTCGCCGGCGACCGGCGCCCCGCCGCGCTGGCCGCGTGGGTCTCGTCGGCGTCGCTGGCGGCCGCCTCGGGCGCCCTGATCGGCGCCGCGATCGTGGAGGTCGCGTCGTGGCGCGTGCTGTTCCTGCTCAACGTGCCGGCCGCCGCGCTGGCGATCGCCCTGGCCCGGCGCGTCCTGCCGGCGCACCGCCCGGCGGCCGGCGCGCGCCCCGCCGGCATCCTGGTGGCGCTCCGGTCCCCCGGACTCCGGGTGGCCGCGGGCGTCGCGGCGCTCCACTGCGGCGTGATGCTCGCGGTGTTCGGCCTGCTGCCCCTCTACCTCGAGGGCGTCCTCGGGATGGCCACCATCGCGGCCGGCGCGGCGGTGCTGGCGGCCCGGCTGACCGCGGTCGGCACCGGCCGGCCGGCGGCGTGGCTCATCGCCCGGTGGGGCCTCCGCCGCGCGATGGCGGGCGCGATGGCGGCCATGGCCGTGGCCGCGGCGATGCTCGCCCGCGTCCCGGCCGACGGGTCCCTGGCCGTGGACGTGCTCCCGGGCCTGCTGCTCTTCGGCGCGGCGATCCCGCTGGCGTTCGCGACGGTCAACGCACTCACCCTCGAGGCGGCCCCGCCCGGCGCCGAGGGGGCGGCGACCGGCGTGATGAACACCGCCCAGTGGCTCGGCGGCGCGCTGGGCGCCGCCGCGGCCAGCGCGCTCGCCGGCCCCGCGGACGCGGCGCCCGCCGTGCTGGCGGCCGGGGTGCGCGACGGCTTCGGGATGTGCGTCGCGGCCTGCCTCGCGGCGTGCGCGATCGCGGGCGCGTCCTTCTGGCCGTCAGTCCTGGGCCGGCGCGGCCGCGGCGAAGAGGGGACGCGGCCCGTCGTCGCCGGCGAGCTCGCCCCGGCGGTCGAAGGCCAGGCCTGAGCCGGGGACGAGGTCGCGGCTCGTGATCGTCACGAGCGCCTCGCCCGGCGCGGCCCGCGCCGCGACGGCCGCGGCAATGCGCACGGCGTCGCCCTCGGGGCGCCCGGCGCGGCGCACGGGGCCGGTGTGGACGCCCACCCCGCGGCCCAGCCGCCGCGCCAGCGCGACGGCTTCGCGGACGGCGCGCGCCGGCCCCTCGTAGACCTGGATCAGCGGCGTCCCGCCGTCAGCCGCCGCGACGACCGTCGCCACCGCCTCCGCGGGCGCCGGCGCCGCGTCGACCAGGCCGGCGACGAACGGCGCGATGGCGTCGACCAGCTGGTCGGGGTCGATCGCCACGAAGTGGTCGGCGCCCGGCAGCTCCACCATCGCGGCACCGGGGATCCGCGCCGCCAGGTAGCGGCCCTCCTCCACCCGCACGTCGGCGTCGTCGGTCCGGTGCACCACCAGCGTCGGCGCCTGCACCGCGGGCAGCACCCCGCGCACGTCGATCAGGGAGTTCATCTCCGCCAGGGCGCGGATCGCCCCGGGGCTGGCGGCGGCCCGGCACCGCTCGCCCCACCAGTCGGCCATCGCGTCGTCCGCCGACGGGCACATCAGCCGCATCATCCGCTCCAGGCCGCCGTCCCCCAGCAGCGCCGCGATCGTGGCGTCCCGCGCCTCGCGCGTCGGCGCCCAGGGGTAGTCGTCGTCCGGGTCGATGCGCTTCGCGAAGCCGCCGATCAGCACGACGCCGGCGACCCGCTCCGGATAGGTGGCGGCGAAGAGGACCGCCATCGGGCAGCCCTCCGAGTAGCCCACCAGCACCGCGCGCGGGCTGCCGGCGTCGTCCATCACGGCCCGCACGTCGTCCATCCGGGCCTCCAGGTCCGGGACGCCGGGCGGCCGGTCCGACAGGCCGGTCCCCCGCTTGTCGAAGCGGATCAGCCGCCCCAGCTCCGCCAGCCGGTCCAGGAACCGCGCGTGGCGCGGCTCGCGGCGGTCCTGCTCCAGGTGCGAGATGAATCCCGGCACCAGCACCAGGTCGCGCGGGCCGTCGCCCGTCACCTCGTACGCGATCGACAGGTCGCCGCTCCGGGCGTACCGCACCTCCGGCGCGGCGCCCGGCGCAGGCGCCGCGCCGTCGGCGGCCAGGAAGGCCGTGGCGGCGCGGACGTCGGGGGACGCGAAGCCCTCGGTGAACCCGCCGAGCGCCTCGGCCACCGCGGCGCGGGCCTCGTTGGGTCGGCCGGTGTCGCGCAGCACGGCGCCCAGGGCCAGGGACGCCCGCAGCTCGGGCATCCGCGCCCCCTGGGCGCGGGCCACGTCGCGGGCCCGCCGCATCGCCCGCTCGGCGGCCTCGGGGTCGCCCTCGCGCAGCGCCACCTCGCCGCGCAGGCGCTGGAGCTCCGACTCGTGGAAGAACTTCCCCCCGCGGGGGAGCACCTCCCGGGCCTCGTCCAACGCGGACCGGGCGCCGTCGGCGTCGCCGTCGCGCAGGCAGGCGTCGGCGAGGAGCCCGAAGTAGTACGCCTCGTCCATGTGGGCGCCCGTGGCCCGCGACTGGGTGATCCCGTCGCGCAGCTCCGCGATCCCGGCGGCCGTGTCGCCGAGCGCCGCCCGCCCCCAGCCGTGCAGCACGTGGCCCATCGCCACCCGGTACGCGAAGCCGCGCTCGGCCGCCTCGTCGATCGCGCGCTCGGCCAGGTCCCGCGTGCGGACGGGGTCGCCCAGGCACTGCCCCACGATCGCCCCGAGCGCCAGGGCCGAGGGCGCCGCGTGCCGCCGCCCCGGGGCGGCGACCATCGCGATCGCCCGGTCGGAGACCCGCACGGCCTCCTCGGGGCGGCCGAGGTGCAGGGCCGACAGCGCCGCCCACTGGTGGCAGGCGGTCACGGCGTCGTCGCCGGCCGCCGCCAGGAACGGGTCGGCGGGCGTGCGCGGCAGCTCCAGGCCGCGCTCCGCGCTCTCCAGGGCGTCGGTGAACTCGCCCTGGTGGAAGAGGGTGCAGGCCATCAGCTCGTGCAGGTCCAGGGCCAGGCGGCCGGTGGTGGGGCGGGCCCCCTCGGCGAGCATCGGCCGCAGCAGGTCCTCCGAGCGCGCGTAGGAGCCGCCCACCTCGTGGAGCGTGGCGAGCCGGAACGTCGCCCACTCGGCGTCGTCGGGGCGGTCCAGCTCCAGCGCCAGCTCGCGGGCGCGCTCGAAGCTCTGCTCGGCCTCGGGGGCGCTCCACCCGGACGTCGCGACCACCGCCGGCCCGCGGAGCAGCGCCGCCCGCAGCTCCCAGGCGTGACGCTCGGGCGGCGGGATGTCGCGCATCGCCGCCAGCGCCTCCTCCGTCAGCGCCAGCGCCTCGCGCGGCGCCAGCCGGCTCGCCGCCCGCTCCGCCGCCCCCACCAGGTAGCGCACCGCGCGCGCGGGCTCGCCGCCGCGCATGAAGTGGACCGCCAGCTCGGCGGGGGGCGCACCGCGGCCGTCGGGGTGGGCGCGCTCCAGCCGGTCGCCCACCGCCAGGTGCAGGCGCGCGCGCCGCCCCGCCGGGAGGTCGTCGTAGAGCACCTCGTGGCACAGGTCGTGGGTGAACGCGTAGCGGCCCGCGACGGTCCCGTCGGGCCAGCGCTCCTCACCCGCGGGCGCCAGCATCACCCCGGCCCGCGCCAGGCCGTCGATGCGCTCCTCCACGTCCGCCTCCGGCTCGGCGAGGGCGGCGGCCACCAGCGCCGCCGAGAACGCCGGCGCCGCGACGCTCGCGGTCTCCAGCAGGCGGCGGTCCTCGGGGGCCAGCGGGTCGAGGCGCCGGCGGATCAGCCCCCGGAGCGTCGACGGGATGTCGCGCGACAGCTCCGCCGCCCCGGCGGTGAGGCGCCACCCGCCGTCCTCGTGGACGGCCCGGCCGTCCTCGATCCAGCCGTCGACGGCCTTCTCCAGGAACAGCGGGATCCCGCCGGTGCGGGTGCGCATCGAGGCGGCCAACTCGTCGGCGACCTCGGCGCCGGGGAGCCGGGACGCCAGGTAGCGGGCCACCTCCGCGTCGCCGAGGCCGCCGACGGCCACCTCCGTCCCCAGGCCGCGCCCCACCAGCTCGCGGGCGGCGGCCTGGATGGCGTCGTCGCGGGCGGCGTCCGGCGGCCGCATCGTGGCCAGCACCACCAGCCGCGCCGGTCCGCGGTGCCGGGCGAGGGCGGCGATCAGGTCCACGGTCGCCAGGTCGCTCCACTGGAGGTCCTCGATCACCAGCACCACCGGCCGCGCCTCCGACAGCCCGGTCACGGCCTCGACCCCCTCCCGCAGCATCCGGTCGCGGTTCGCGCCCACCATGCGGGCCTCGACCGCCGCGCGGGCGTCGTCGTCGAGCAGCCACGGCATCTGCACCACCCACGTCGGCGCGCGGGCCACCAGCGCCGGCAGGGCGTCGGAGGCGCCGGGCGCCCGGCAGATGCGTTCCAGCGCCTGGAGCACCGGCATGTACGCCTCCGAGGGGCCGTGCTGCACCACGCACTGCCCCCGTCCGACCAGGGCCGCGCCGCCGGGGAGCCCGTCCAGGAACGCGTCGACCAGCGTGGTCTTGCCCGCGCCCGCCTCCCCGGTCACGAGCACCACGCGGGTCGCGCCCTCCGCGGCGGCCGCGAGCTCCGCCCGCAGCGCGGCCAGCTCCGCGTCGCGCCCGATCGGGGCGACGCCCGGGGGAGGGGCGGGGCCGGGCGCCGCGCTGGCGGCGGGTGCGTCCAGCGAGGGGTCCTGGCGCAGCACGGCGCGCTCCAGTTCCCGCAGCCGGCTGGACGGTTCGATGCCGAGTTCCTCGTTGAGCGCCCGGAACGCGTCCTGGTAGGCGGCGAGGGCCTCCGCCTGCCGACCGCCCCGGTACAGCGCGACCATCTGCAGCTCGCGCAGCCGCTCCCGGAGCGGCTCGGCCGCCACGAGCGCCTCGATCTCGCGGATGGCGTCGGCATGCCCGCCGAGCGCCAGGTCGGCCGCGAGGCGCTCCTCGGTCAGCGCGAGCCGCAGCTCCGCGAGGCCGCGAGGCGCTCCTCGGTCAGCGCGAGCCGCAGCTCCGCGAGCCGCCGCGCCTCGCCCTCCGCGAACGGCTCGGCGAACTCCTCCAGGGCGGGCCCGCGCCACAGGGCCAGGGCGGCGCCGAGCACCTCGGACGCGCCGCGCGCGTCCCCCGCGCCGAGCGCCTCGCGCCCCGCCCGCAGCGCGTCCTCCGCCCGGAAGGCGTCGACGGCGTCCCGCGGCAGGTCGACGGCGTACCCGGGCGCCCGCGTCACCAGCACTCCGGCGGGCAGCACCTTGCGCAGCGCGGAGACGTGGATCTGCACCATCTTCGGCGCCGTGTCGGGCGGGCGGTCGCCCCACAGGTCGTCGACGAGGCGCGCGGCGCTCACCACGCGGCCGCCCGCGAGGGTCAGCGCCGCGAGGAGCGCCCGCTGCTTTGTGCCGCCGAGGGCGAGGGGCGCGCCGGCGTCCAGCGCCTCGAGCGGGCCGAGGAGCTGTATCTCCATGGTCCTGCGGCAGCATCCCGCGAGCCGCGGGACGCGGTCAATCACCGGTTTACCGCGCGGTTACCGGGCGGTTGGCGGCGCCTGTTCGACTCCCGGTGACGGCGCATCCGGCGCCCCACCGAGAGGAGCAGCATCATGCGCACGACGAGCATCACGTACTCTGTCTCTTATACACATCTAGATGTGTATAAGAGCCAATCCGGCGCCCCACCGAGAGGAGCAGCATCATGCGCACGACGAGCATCACGTACTGGATCCACCCGCGGGACCACGTCCGCCGCCGCCGCTGGACCGGCCCGGCCGGCTCCCACCCCGCCGTCGCGCTGTACGCGACCCCGCGGTTCGCGTAGCTAGTGCAGGCCGTTCACCTGGCCGCCGAGGTGCAGCTCCACGCTGGCGCCCCGCAGCATGTCCGCCGTCGTCTCGGCGAAGTGCCGCAGGTGGCGCACCTCGGCGGTCAGCTCGGCGATCTGGTCGTGGGTCGAGCGCCAGCTCGTCCCGATCAGGTCGACGAGCCGCTCCATGTCCTCAACGAGCGCCTGGCGCTCGCGGGCGGCGTCCTCCTTGAGGGCGACGCGCAGGCTGTCCATGTCCCGCTCCCGCTCGCGGGCCCGGGTCCGGATCGCCTGGAGGTCGTCCTCGAGGCGGCGGACCGCCTCCAGCACCTCCTGCGGCGTCTGCGCCCTCGTCAGGGCCTCACCGCCGGTACGCGATCTGCGACCAGTCGGGGAGCGCGGGCTCGTCGGCGGCCGGCTGGCCGGTGGTGGCGCTGCGGTACCGGAAACCGTGCACCTCGTCCCACACGGGGATGATCCGGCCGTCGGTGATCTGCTGGTCGATCCACGCCCCGCGGAAGATCAGCCGCCGCAGCCAGTGCACCACGTCACGGCCCTGCCATTCGAGGGCCCGCCGGTGCGCGGCGATGTGCGCCGCGAGCGGGCTCGACGGTCGCGCGATCCGCCCGTGGGCGGCGAGCGCCACCAGGTCCCGCAGCTCCGCGGGGCCCAGCGCGGTGCGAGGGAGCAGCCCCAGTCGCACGGCGGCGGCGCCGGTCCGCGACGCGAAGTCGTCCGAGTTGAACCGGAAGCGGACCCCTTCGATCTCCACCGCGAAGTCGTGGCCGCTGCTGTAGTCGGGTGAGAGGGGTGCCTGACCCATCACCTCGAATGTAGCAACGGCGCTCGGACGACCTGTCAGACCCCCGTGACGGCCCAGGATCCCGTCCCTCTGGACGCCGATTCCTCGACCCCCGTCCAGGTCCGTTCGGCCCCTCCGGTTGCGAGCATCCCGCCCGTGAGCGCCCGAGCCGTGGCACTTGTCGTCGTGCTGGCCCTGGCGGTCGCCGGCTGCGGCGGTGGGACCGACGCCGACCCGGGGGCCTCCGGGGACGGCTCGCGCGTGGCCGCGGCCGCCGCGCTCCGCGACGCGTTCACCAACGTCTCCGCCGCCGCCGACGGCCTCGACACCTGCGGCAGCCGCCAGTGCCTGCGGGGGATGGGCCGCGACCTGCGCGCCGCGGCCGACGACGGCGTCGAGCGCCTGGAGGGCCTCGACACCCGCCCGCTGCCCGCCTGCTACGCCAACGCGATCGAGCAGGCGACCCGCGCGATGACCGCCTACCGCAGGGCCGGGATGGCGTTCCAGGTCGTCGACGCCGCCGCCGCCCAGGAGGCGATCAGCCGCGCCAGCCGGTTCGAGGCCGGCGTCACGCGCAGCATCGCCACCTGCGCCGCCTAGGAGGCGGACGCCAGGAAGCCGAGCGTGACCTCGGTGAACCGGTCCGGGTCCTCGTTGAACCCGGCGTGCGACAGGCCGTCCAGGATCCGTAACTGCTCCGGGGATCCCCCGCGGCCCGGCGGATGGGGCGGATCCCGGGGTGCTCGGTCGGATCGGCGGGGCCGGGTATCGCGGGGACGCTACGACAACGTCACCGGGTCGCGCGACTCCCGGCACGATCGCGCGCGTTCCGTGACGGGCCGCGGTGGCACCGTCGATCCGTGGGACGCCTCCGCATCGACCGGCTCGACCCGGCGCCGCTGCCGCTGACCGCGGACGGCCGCCCGCTCGCCGCCCGCTGCCACCTCGCGGACCGTCCGCTCCGGCGCCTCGTCGGCCTGCTCGGCACCCGGGACCTGCGCCAGGACGAGGCGCTCTGGATCGACAGCTGCGCCGCGGTGCACACGGCGCTCCTGCGCCCGGCGATCGGGGTCGCCTTCGTGGATGGCGCGGGCCGCGTGCTGCGGGTGGTGGACCCGCTCCCGCGAAACCGCCCGGCCTACTGTCGCGGCGCGCGCGCCGCCGTCGAGTGCCGGGCGGGCGTCCTGCGCGCGACGGGCGTGCGTCCCGGGTGCGTGCTGCGGCGCACCCCGCGAGGGAATTCCCGCTCCGAGCGGACGAACTGCGCCGCGGCGGGGGGTGATCCGGCACCGTCTCGCGCCTCCTGCCTCCATCACGCGGCGCCACCGGGGCGGCCGCAGCGACGGGCGGGAGGCGGATGATGGCGGTGGGACTCGGGAGGGCGGTGCCCTCGGTCCTGGTGGTGGAGGACGACGCGACGGTCCGGCGGTTCCTCGCCGAGAACCTGATCGCCGACCGGTTCGCGCCGATGTCGGCGGGCACTGCCGAGGAGGCGCTCCAGCTGCTGGGCGGCGCCCGGCCGGACGCGGCGCTCATCGACGTGGGGCTGCCGGGCATGAGCGGCCTCGATCTCATCGGGGCGATCCGCGACGGGCACCCCGACGCCCCGTGGGACAGCGGGTTGCCGATCCTCCTGCTCTCCGGCGAGGCCAGCCCGCACGCGGCCGTCCGCGGCATCGAGCGCGGCGCCGACGACTTCGTCGCCAAGCCGTTCCACTACCCCGAGGTCCTCGCGCGCCTGGGCGCGCTCCTCCGGCGCTCCCGCGGCGCCCTCGTCGCCGGGAAGGTCCATGTCGGCGCCCTCACGATCGACCGGCACGGGCACGTCGCCACGCTCGGGGGCCGCCGCCTCGACCTGTCGGCCAAGGAGTTCGCGCTCCTCGACGCCCTGGCGCGCGACCCCAACCGGGTGGTCACCAAGACCGAGTTGCTCCGCGACGTGTGGGGCTACCGCTCCGCCGGCCGCACCCGCACCGTCGACAGCCACGCCAGCCGGCTGCGCCGCAAGCTCGCGGCCCACGGCGGCGCCGAGCGGTGGGTCGTGAACATCTGGGGCATCGGCTACCGGCTGCTGCCGGAGGACGCCTGAGATGGGCGCCCCCGCGCTTGACCGGGCCGTCCACGACCTCCACGGCCCGCTCACCGTCATCCGCGGCCTGTGCCTCGGGCTCGAGCGCTGCGACCGCCGGGCCGAGCGCCGCCGCACCATCGCGCTCATCGACGCCGAGGTGCTGCGCCTCGCGCGCGGTCTCGCCGGGCTGGTGACGCCCGCGCCGGCGTCCGCGGGCGGCGCCGATGTGGCCGTGCTCGCGCGCGCCGCCGCTGAGCGGTTCGCCGCCGTCGGCCGCGAGCGTGGTGTGACCGTGCGCCTGCTCCGCGGTGCCGCTGTCGCGCCGGTCCCCGGCGACGGCCCCCGGCTGGAGCGCGCGCTCGACAACCTGATGCGCAACGCCGTCCGCCACGCGGGTGCGGCGGGCACGGTGACCGTGCGCGTGATGTGCGACGACGGGCGCGCCGAGGTGAGGGTTCGCGACGGCGGCCGCGGCGTGCCGCCGGCCGACCGCGAGGCGATCTTCCTCCCGGGCGTCCGCGGCTCTGCACCCGAAGGGGAGGGGAGCGGCCTCGGCCTGGCCATCGCCCGCGAGATCGCCGAGGAGCACGGCGGCAGCCTCACGCTCGACCCGGCCGGCCCCGGCGCCTGCTTCCGCCTGCGCCTGCCGCTGGCTGCTCCCGCCGCCGACGACCCCCGCGCCGCGTGAGGCCGCTCGTGACCGACGACACCGTGGCGCGCGACGCCGGCCTCGGGGAGGCAACGTCGCCGCTCACCGTCGTGCCCGCCGCCGCGGCAGCGAACGGGCGGCGTGGACGACGCGACGCGGCATCGCCGGCGGACGCGGCCGTGGACGCGGTCGCCGCCGCCGGCCCGGGTGCCATCGCGCTCGCGCCCGCGGGCTCGCCGCTCGGCCCAGTTGCGCGGCTCATGGGCGCCGACGTCGTCGCCCTGCCCGCCGACCCGGGCGCCGCCGCCTGGGTCGTCGGCGTCGCCCTGCGCGCCGGCGGTGACGACGACGGCCTGCTGCGCCGGCTCGAGGGGCTGGCCAGCGCCGCGGCCACCGGGGGCGCATCGCTCGCCCGCACCCGGCCCGCGGTGCTGCTGCGGTGGGCCGGCTGGGCGTGGCGACGGTGCGGCTCCTGCGCGGGCGGCGGCGTGGCCGGCGGGCCGTGCGGCCGCTGCGGGGCTCGCATCGACGGGGGCGCGCGATGACGCGCCGCCGCCGCGGCGGGCTCCTCATCGCGCTCGCGGGCGCCCTCGGCCTGGTGGCCGCGCTCATCAGCCTGGGGGCCGGGTCCGCGCCGCCGCCGGTCGAGGTGGTCGTCGCCCGGGCGCCGCTCGGCACCGGCCTGCTCATCGACGATGCCACCGCCGCGGCCGCGCTCGCCACCGTGCCGGTGCCGGCCTCGGCGGCCCTCCCGGGGATGCTCGCCGACCCGGCCGATGCCGCCGGCCGCCGCGTCGCCGTGCCGGTCGCCGCCGGGGAGCCGGTCACCCAGGCCGCACTCGGCGGCGCGCCCGGCGCGGGGCCCGGGCCGCTCGCCGTGGGCGAGCGCGCCGTCGCCGTCCCGCTGTCCGCCGCGGGCGCCGCCGCGGCCGGGGTCCGGCCGGGCGCCCGCGTCGATGTCGTCGCATCGACCGGGGAGGGCCTCACCGGCCGCACGGCGCTCGTCGTCGCCGACGCCGAGGTCCTCGGCGTCGGCACGCCCGATGCCGCCGACCCGGCCGGCGGGCCGGGCGAGGTCGTCCTGCGGGTGCGCGCCCGCCAGGCGCTGCGCATCACGGCGGCGCTCAACTTCGCCCGCGAGGTGCGGCTGCTCGTCCGGCCGCCCGAGGAGGTCGGCGCGGCGCCCGGGCCGCGCGCGGTGGCGGCGCCGTGAGCGCGGCCGCCCGCGTCACGGTCGTCGCCGGCGTCGGCGGCGGCGCCGGGGCCAGCACGCTCGCCTCCGCGCTCGCGCTCGCCGCCGACGCTGCGTGGCTCATCGACCTCGACCACGACCGCGGCGATCTCGCCGCGTCGTGGGACCTCGTGGGGGATCGCAGCGTGGCGGACCTGCTGCCGGTCGCCGACGAGCTCACCGACGTCCATCTGCGGCAGGCCGGCCGGGCCCACCGGTCGGGCACGACGGTGCTCGCCGCGCCCGGCCTCCCCGGCGCGGGGGCGGCGTGGCTGCCCCCCGCGACCGCGGCGCTCGTCGCCGCCGCCCGCGACGCCGCGGGGTCCGCCGGGACCGTCGTGATCGACGCCGGCACGGGCGTGCCGCCCGACGGGTCCGACGGCGACGCCCTCCTGCTGGTGTGCCCGCCGACGCTCTGCGGGGCGCGCCGGGCCGCGGCCGCCCTCGGCGCCCTCCGGGAGCGCCGCGACGACCGCGGGTGCGGCCTCGTCGTCGGCGCACGCCCGGGGCGCGGGGAGGTCGGGGCGCGGGCGCTCGCACGGCTCGTCGGGGCGCCCGTCGCCGGCGCGCTGCCGTGGTCGCCCTGCGAGGCCGGCGCCCTCGCCGGCGGCCGGTGGCCCGAGGGCCGGCGCGCCCGCCTCGCCCGGGCGGCGCGCGAGCTGGCGGAGTGGGCGCCGTGACCGACCCCGCCCTGGTCGAGCACCTCCGCGCCCGCGCGGCGCGCGATCCGCGCGTCGCCGGCGCCGCCCCGGATCGCGACGACCTCGCCGAGCTGATCGATGAGCTCATCGACGACGAGCGGCACATCCTCCCGGCCGCCGAGCGCGCCGAGGTGGTCCAAGCGGTCGTCGACGAGGCACTCGGCCTCGGGCCCCTCGAGCCGCTCCTGCGCGACCCCGCCGTCACCGAGATCATGGTCTGCGGACCGCGCGCCGTCTTCGTCGAGCGCGCCGGCCGCATCGCGCCCGCCGGCGCCCGCTTCGCCGACGACGCCCACCTGCTCCACGTGATCGACCGGATCCTGGCGCCGCTCGGCCGGCGGGTGGACGAGGCGAGCCCCATGGTCGACGCGCGCCTGCCCGACGGCTCTCGGGTCAACGCCGTCATCCCGCCGCTCGCCCTCGACGGCCCCGCGCTCACCATCCGTCGCTTCGGCGGCGGGCCGCTCACCGGTGACGACCTGGTCGCGCTCGGCACGATGGACCAGCGCATGCGCGACCTGCTCGGGCTCGCCGTCCGCGCCCGGCGCAACGTCCTGGTCACCGGGGGCACCGGCAGCGGGAAGACCACCACCCTCGCGGCGCTCGCCGCGGTGGTGCCCCCGGGCGAGCGCGTGATCACGATCGAGGACGCCGCCGAGCTCCGGATCGCCCTGCCGCACGTCGTCCGGCTGGAGAGCCGGCCGCCCTCCCTCGAGGGTTCCGGCGCGGTCCCGATCCGCGCCCTCGTCCGCAACGCGCTGCGGATGCGGCCCGACCGGATCGTCGTCGGCGAGGTCCGCGGCGCGGAGGCCCTCGACATGCTCACGGCGATGACGACGGGGCACGAGGGCTCGCTCTCGACCCTCCACGCCTCGTCGCCCGCCGACGCCGTCCGACGGCTGCAGACGCTCGCGCTCATGGGTGACGTCGACCTTCCGTACCGCGCGGTGCAGGAGCAGGTCGCGAGCGCGCTCGACCTGGTCGTCCACCAGTCGCGCCTGCCGGACGGGCGCCGTCGCATCGTCGAGTTGGCGGCCGTCGCGGCGGGACCCGACGGACCGGTCCTCACGCCGCTCTGCACGCGCACCCGCGACGGCGACGGTGTCGCGTGGGCGCCGGCGGCGGAGGCCTGGGCCGGGCGCACCGCGGCCGACGCGGGGGAGGGGCCGTGAGCGCCGTTCCGCTGCTCCTCGCGGGCGCCTCGCTCGCGCTGCTGGGGCTCGGAGCGAGGCGGATGGTCCCGGGTGACCGAGTGCGGTCGCCCGGGGGCGCCCGCACGCCCGGACGGTTCGCCCGCAGCCGCGCCGGCCGCGGGCTCGCCGCGCGCCTCGCCCGCGCCGGCGCCCCCGTCGGTCCCGGTGCCGCGGCCGCGGCCGCCGCCGCCGCCGCGGCCGTCGCTGGGCTCGGCGCGTTCGCCGTGATGCGGACCCCCGTCGCCGCCGTGGCCGGAGCCGCGGCCGCGGTGGGCGCGGCGGCCGCCTACCTCCGGTCCGCAGACCGGCGCCATCTCGACCGGCTGGAGGCCCAGCTGCCGGGCGTGGCGCAGGCGCTCTCCGCGTCGCTCGGCGCGGGGTTGTCGCTGCGCCAGGCGCTCGCGCGGGCGGCGCGCGACGCGCCGGAGCCCGCGCGCGCCGAGTTGCGGCGGTGCGTCGCCGAGCTGGAGCTGGGCGGCCGGCTCGACGACGTCCTCGAGGCCCTCGCGGCGCGCGTCCCCGCTCGCGAGCTGCGGATCATGACGACGGCGATCCTGGTCCAGCGCCGCACGGGCGGGAACCTCGCGCTGGCGCTCGGGCGGCTGTCCGACCGCCTGGAGGAGCGGGCGCAGCTCGCCCGCGAGCTGCGCGGCGCGACGGCGCAGGCGCGGATGACGGCGTGGCTCGTCGCCGCGCTCCCGCTGGCCGGCGGTGCGCTGACGGAGATGGTCGCCCCAGGCACGCTCGCGCGCGACCTCGGCCAGGGCGTCGGGCCCTACCTCATCGGCGCGGCGATGGTCCTCTACGCGGGCGGGGTGATCCTGATCCGGCGCGTGGGGCGGGTCGATCCGTGATGCCGCCGCCGTTCGTCCTGTGGCTGGTGGCGATTGCCGCGGCGGCGCTCGGCCTGCGCGCCCGCCGGGCGCCCGCCGCGACCGCCGTCGTGGGTGCCGCCGCCCGCCCGCCGGCGGTGCTCGCTCGGGCCGCCCGGATGCCGTGGCCGCGCGGCGCCGTCGGCCCGCTGGCACGACCCGGCGACAGGCCGGCGCTCGTGCGCGCGGGGCTCGGCGATGTGATCACGCCGGAGGAGCTCGCCCGCGCCCGGGCGACGGCGGGTGTGGCGGGACTGGCGCTCGGCGCCGCCCTGGCCGTGACCGCCCCGGCGGCGGCGCCGCTCGTCCCGGTGCTGGCGCTCGCCGGCGTCCTGGCCCCCGGCCGGTGGCTGGCGGGACGGGTGCGGGCGCGCGGGCGTGCGCTGCTGCGCGAGCTCCCCGACCTGCTCGACCTGCTGGCGATCTGCGTCGAGTCGGGCATGGCGCTCGACCCGGCGCTGGCGGTCACGGGCCGGCGCCTCGGTGGCGCGCTGGGGGAGGAGGTGGGGCTGGTGCTCCGCGACCTGTCGCTCGGGACGCCGCGGGCCGCCGCCTACCGGGCGCTGGTGAAGCGGGCCGGTCTGTCGGAGCTGGCGCGGACGGTGGGCGCGCTGCTCCAGGCCGAGGAGCTGGGCGCGCCGCTGTCGCGGGCGCTGCACGGGCAGGCGGAGTCCCTGCGGGCCGCCCGCCGGCAGGCCGCCCGTGACCGCGCGGCGCGGGCGGCGCCGAAGATCCAGCTGGTGGTGGCGATGGTGATGGTCCCGGCGATCCTGCTGCTGGTCATCGGCGTCCTCGCGATCGAGATGGCGCGACAGGTCGGGGCGGTGATCGGGTGACCGCCCACCGGCACGGCTCCGCGCTCGTGGAGTACGTCGGCGCCGTCGTTGTGGTGGGCGCCGTGATGCTGGGCCTCATCGCGGTGCGGCCGCACCACCCGGCGCGCACGCCGCCGGTGCAGCCGGTCGACCGGCTCGGCGCGCTGGTGGCGGCGCCGCCCCCGCCGCGCGTCGTCCGGCCCGCGCGCCCGGCCGCGCCGCGGGCGCCGCGCGCGCCGCGACCGCCGCGGCAACGGCCCCCGCGGCCGACCGTGCTGGTGCCCGGATGGGCCGTCGGATGGTGACGCCGACGGTGGTTGCACATGCGCAGCAACTCGGGGGAGCATCCTCGGGTCCCGGGACCGGATCCCCGCGAGAAGGAGCTCGTCATGCCAGGAACGGCCACATCCGTCCTCGTCGTCGGCGCGGGGCCCGTCGGCCTGCTCGCGGCATGCGAGCTCGCCCGGCGCGGCGTCGCGCTGCGGGTCATCGACAAGCTCGCGGAGCCCACCGACGAGTCCCGCGCGATCGTCATCCACGCGCGCAGCCTCGAGATGCTCGACCGGATGGGGATCGTCGACCGCTTCATCGACACCGGCCTGCGCACCACGGCCATGACGATGCTGGAGGGTGGCAAGCAGCTCGCGCGGGTCCCGTTCGACGGTGTGGCCAGCCCCTTCCCGTACACGATCACCACCCCCCAGACCGAAACCGAGCGGCTCCTCGCCGAGCGGCTCGCCGAGCTCGGCGGGGCCGTCGAGCGGGGCGTCGAGCTTGTCGGCCTCGATCAGACGGCGGAGGCGGCGACGGCGCGGCTGCGCCACCCCGACGGGGCGGAGGAGACCGCCGCGTTCGACTGGGTGGTCGGCGCTGACGGCGGGCACAGCACCGTGCGGAGCCTCGTCGGGAGCAAGCTGGAGGGGTCGTTCAAGGGGGAGCGGTTCATCCTCGGCGACGTCGAGGCCGAGCACGACCTCGATACCAGCTCGATGTACACGTACTTCGCCCCCGGGGGGCCGCTGCTCGTGTTCCCGATGGTCGGGGAGCGCACCCGGCTCATCGCGCAGCTCGCCGACGCCGGCGACGGACCGATCGACCTGAACCCCACCCAGGAGGCGCTGCAGCAGGTCGTCGACGCGCGGGCGCCCGGCATCAGGATCACCGCGTCCCACTGGCTCACCGAGTTCGAGATCCACCACGCGCAGGTGCCGGCCTACCGCTTCGGCCGGGCGTTCCTGGCCGGCGACGCCGCCCACGTCCACAGCCCCGCCGGCGGCCAGGGGATGAACACCGGCATTCAGGACGCGTTCAACCTCGCGTGGAAGCTCGCGCTCGCCGGACCGGCGGGCACGGACCCGCTGCTCGACAGCTACGACGCGGAGCGGCGCCCCGTCGCGGCGAAGATGATCGAGTTCACCACCCGCCTCACCCAGGCCGGCACGCTCGACAGCGCGCTCGCGCGCCACCTCCGCGACGCCGTGATGCACGCCGCGACCGGGCTGGCCCCCGTCCGGTCGATGCTGGCCGACTCGGTGGAGGAGGTCGCCCTGGCCTACCGCGACAGCCCGGCGGTGCAGGACGGCGGCCACCGGCACCGCGGGCGCGTCCACGCCGGCGACCACATGCCCCTGCTGCCCGACGCGGACCTCGACCGGCGGCTGCGGGAGATCTGTGCGGGGACGACGGACCACGTGGTGCTCACCGTCGCCGCGGCGCCGACCACGCCCGGCCCGCCGCCCGACACCGGCGGCCTCCCCGCCGTCCACGTGGCGGTCTCGACTGCGGGTGGCGACCTCCCTGGGTACGACGCGGTCGTCGCCGACCCCGGGCGCGTCGTGGCCGGCCGGTACGGCCTCCCGCGGGGCGGCGGCCGGGTGGCGATCCGGCCGGACGGCTACCTCGGCGCCGTCAGCGGGCCGGAGGACGGCGGCTTGGCCGCCTACGGGCGGCGGCTCAACGGGGGCTGAGGTGGCCCGGTTCCGGCGGCGGGCGTCGGCGCGGCGGGTGTACGCCGAGATGCTGCGCGGGCTCGCGTGGGCGCGCGACCCCGGCGGCCGGCCGATGGAGGACCGGGCGTGGGCCGACCACCGGCGGCGCTACGCCGTCGGGGCGACGCTGTACGAGGCCGTGGACTGGGCGTACGACACCCTCCGCGACGCCGGGCCCCGGGCGCGGACCGAACGCGAGGCAGCGGCGATCGCGGGCATCGCCGGGCGCCACCCCGAGCTCGACGGGCTCTTCCGGGAAGGGCCCGGGGACGGCGGCGGCACGCCCGACCCGGACCTGTGGGTGTGGATCGACCAGGCCGTGCCGCGCGGGCTGCGGGCCGCCGCCGTCGAGGCCGGGCTCGACCCGCACCGCGCCCTGCGCGACATGACGGCGGCGGACGGCCGCCCCTGAGGCGTGACGCATCCGCCCGCGGCGGCGGATACGTTCCGTGGGTGGGCTCCCGGCGATCGCACACGTCATGACGGCCGCCGGGTCGCGGCCCGCGTTCGCCGACGTCGCCGAGGCGAACCTCGACGCCGTCCACCGCTACCTCGTCCACCTCGTCGGGGACCGGCACCTCGCCGACGACCTCACCTCCGCCACCTTCGAGCGCGCCCTCCGGGACTGGCGGCGCTACGACCCCGCCCGCGGGCGGCCGTCCGTGTGGCTCGTCGAGATCGCCCGGCGGGTCGCGCTCGACCACTTCCGCAAGGACGGGCGCCGGCGGGCCCGCGAGGAGCGCTACGCCGCCGGCATGCCCGACGCCGCGCCGCCGCCCGACGGCCCCGGCGGTCTCCCCGGCGACCTGCGCGACGCCCTCGGGCGCCTCACGCAGGCCGAGCGCGAGATCGTCGCGCTGCGCGTCGTGCTCGGCCTCGACGCCGCCGAGGCGGGGCGGGTGGCCGGTATGAGCCCGACGGCGGTGGGCACGGCGCTGCACCGCGCCCTCGGGAAGCTGCGCGCCGAGGTGGTGCGGCCGTGAACGGTGACCACGACGTGATGGCCGAGCGCCTCGCCCAACTGGCCGACGGCGCCACCCCCGAGACCGACGCCGAGCGCGACGCCGTCGCGCTCATGGCGGACGTCCGCGGCCTCGCCGAGCCCGCGCCCGACGCCGTGCGGGAGCGGGTGCGCGGCATCGCCTCCCAGGAGGCCCCCGGGACGGCGGGATGGCGCGGGTGGTTCCACGGCCCCGACGGGCGGCGGCGCCTCGCGCTGACCGCAGCGCCGGTCGCCGCGGCGATCGTCGCGCTCGCCA
>BFBZ01000017.1_pt50 | contig 140177 bp, 140 predicted proteins | sample 1888401 | NCBI WGS metagenome assembly BFBZ01 (sample SAMD00112614, study PRJDB3348) | symbiont metagenome | host: Chara braunii
CGAGAGCGGCCTGCGTGCCTTCCTGTCCAATGTTCCGTTTTTCGCAAAGGGCCGGCGCCGTTTCTCGGCGGCGGCCTTGCCACGTCCGGACAGGGTGAAACTCTCGGACCGGATGCTGTCCACGCAGGCCGGTTTCGGCAAGATCCTCGACGAGATCGCCAAGGCGGGCGGGCCGCTGGCCGACCGGATCGTCACCATGGCGCCGGACGTGACCGTCTCGACCAATCTCGGGCCMTGGGTCAACCGGCGCGGTCTTTTCGCCCGCGCGGCGCGCGCGGACACGTTCCGCGACGAGCGCGTCCCATCGGCGCAGAAATGGGCGTTTTCGCCCAAGGGCCAGCATATCGAGCTGGGCATYGCSGAAATGAACCTGATGCTGATGCTGGGCGCGGCAGGGTTGTCGCATTCCCTGTTCGGCGAGCGCTTGATCCCGGTCGGAACGGTCTACGATCCCTTCGTCGCGCGAGGCCTCGATGCACTGAACTACGCCTGCTATCAGGACGCCCGGTTCCTCTTGGTCGGTACCCCTTCAGGCGTGACGCTGGCCCCGGAAGGGGGAGCGCACCAGTCAATCGGCACGCCGCTCATCGGCATGGCACAGGATGGGCTGGCCGCTTTCGAGCCAGCTTTCCTCGACGAACTGTCGATCGTCATGGACTGGACCTTCGACTATCTCCAGCGCGACGGCGAGCGCGACCCGGACGAACGCACCTGGCTGCGTGATGAGACGGGAGGATCGGTCTATCTGAGGCTTTCCACCCGGCCGATGGAGCAACCGCTGCGCCGCAACGATCCTGGATTTGCGCAGGGCGTGATCGATGGCGCCTACTGGCTTCGCGAGCCGGGGTCAAATGCCGAGGTGGTGATCGCCTATCAAGGCACTGTCGCGACCGAGGCCATCGCTGCGGCCGGCCGCATCGGAGGCGACCGGCGCGATATCGGCGTGCTGGCGGTCACATCGGCCGACCGACTGAATGCAGGCTGGACGGCCGCCCGGCGCGCGAGGGCGCGCGGCCACGCCACGGCGATGAGCCTCGCCGAGCGGCTTCTCGGCCGCCTGCCGCCGCACTGCACGTTGATCACGGTTATCGACGGCCATCCGGCGACATTGTCCTGGCTCGGGGCCGTGGGCGGACATCGTACCGTGCCTCTCGGAGTGGAGCATTTCGGGCAGACCGGCACCATCGGCGATCTCTATCGCCATTTCGGCATCGATGCGGACGCAATCGTGGCGGCGGCAAACCGCATCGCACCCGGTCGACCGATCAGGCTTTCGGCCTGACAAGTTGCTGCAGCCAGCCGCAAGCGAGCGAAAATTTTCGGCAGTTCACATCCCACCGCGCACGGAGCGGGCTAACTCACATTCCTGAAAAAAATTGAGAGATAAGCCATGTCTCGTTGAGGCATCGCCCTTTGCGACGTATCTGGGCTCTCCAAGAGCCGGATTTTAGTTTAGTGAAGGTGGCCAATTCGTCTGCGCTCCGTGTGCACTGACGCATCGAAAACCGGAAAATGGGGCGTATCGTGGCGTAAAATCGAGTGCACAMGACGTGACCTAATTTCTTKAAGATACGAAAAAATGCATGAATATCAAGAATTTAGAATAGCCATCGCSCCTATGATGGATTGGACGGACMGGCATTGCCGGTTCTTCCACCGCCAATTGACGCGCAGTGCTCTGCTCTACACGGAGATGGTGGTGGCGGACGCCGTCATTCACGGCGCGCGCGAGCGACTGCTCGGCTTCGACGATGCCGAGCACCCGGTCGCCTTGCAGCTTGGCGGCTCGGATCCGCGAAAACTCGCCGAGGCGGCGGCGATCGGCGAGGGCTTCGGCTATGACGAGATCAACCTCAATGTCGGCTGTCCGTCGGACCGCGTCCAGTCGGGCACGTTCGGCGCCTGCCTGATGAAGACGCCGGCCCTGGTCGCCGACTGTGTTGCGGCGATGAAGGCGGCTGTGAAGATCCCGGTCACGGTAAAGTGCCGGATCGGCGTTGACGAGCAGGATCCCGAACCTGCCCTCGACACACTGGCCGACGGCGTGTTCGCGGCCGGCGCCGATGCGCTTTGGGTGCATGCCCGCAAGGCGTGGCTGGAGGGGCTGAGCCCCAAGGAAAACCGGGACATCCCGCCGCTCGACTATCCGCGCGTCTACCGGTTGAAGGCTGCAAAGCCGAACGAATTCATCGGCATCAACGGCGGTATTCAGTCGCTCGATGACGTGTCGGAACATCTTCGCCATGTCGACGGCGTCATGCTTGGCCGGGCGGCCTACCACACGCCCGGCATTCTCGCCGGTGTCGATGCCGCATTCAACGCCGGGCCGCATGTCGCGTTCGACTATGCCGCGCTGATCGACGTCATGGCCGGCTACGCGGCCCGCCATATCGAGAAGGGTGGGCGGCTCGGCCACGTCACCCGCCATATGGTCGGGTTGTTCCACGGGCTGCCAGGCGCGCGGCGCTATCGGCAAATCCTGTCCACCGATGCCAACAAGTCTGGCGCTGGGCCGGAGGTGCTGAAGGCGGCATTCGCGGCAATAGATTTCGCGGCGGCGGAAGCCGAGGCCGCCTGAGGGCTTTCGCCGTCTGGCTAGAGCGGTTCAGCTTTTCACGGAATCGCTGATCCGCTCTAAGTATTTGTCTTTACGCAATTCCGGACGGAAAACCGCTGCGCACTTTTCCTGGAATTGCTCTAATCGCGCAAGATCATGCGGTCGCCGCGCACGTCGAAGCCCGACAGCGAGCCGATAAAATTCATGCCGAGCAGGCTTTGCTCGAGCATGCCGGGTGCGGCGACCATCACGGACATATTCTTGCGCACGATGCCGCCGACCGCCACCGCATCGGTCCTGACGGTGGCGGCGCGCGCCATGCCGTTGGCGGTGGAAACCGGGGTGGTGAAGTTGAGCGTGGCCGGGTTGAAGCCGGCCGCCACGGCGTCTTCGGCGGTCAGCACCGTACTGGTCGCGCCAGTGTCGACAACGGCCCGCACCGGGATGCCATTGACCAGGATACGCGCCTCGAAATGCCCGTTGCCGGCCTTGCCGAGCGTCACAGTGGCGCGACCGTTTTCCACGCCCAGCGCCAGGGGGCTCCCCGGAACCAGGCCGGCGGTAACGCGACTGGCGACATCCTGCAACTCGTAGCGGTACTGGTAGCCTGCAATCAGCGCCAGCGCGATTGCCGCCCACACACCGAGACTCCGCGCCAAGTTACCGAGCGGTTGGCCGGAACGAAGCAGGCTGGCGCCGATTACGGTGGCGATGGTGCCGAACCAGATCATCCGGCTGAAATCGTGATTCCCGACGCCGAAAGTACGGCCAGCGGAATCGTTGACCATCAGCAGGATCAACCCCGCGCCGATCACCACCATCACGATCCAGAACAGCCGGTTCACGGGAGGCTTCTCCTCACACGGCGCCGCGCTCACGCGCCATGCGTGCGCGGCGTGTTTCCCTGCGCGGCCGGCGCTCGACTACTTCAAGCCGCGCCGGCAACTCGGCCATGACCGCCCGCCGGCCTTCCGATGTCATTGCGATCCAACCGGCGATTTCGTCGCGCGTGCGCCCGCACCCGAAACAGAAGCCGGTTTTCATATCGATCGAACAGACCAGGATGCAGGGAGACTCGATGRCGGTCATGCTGTTCTCTTGCCTCACTTCCACATGGTGCAACCGCAAGGCCAATGCAAGCCCTCCGCTATGCGCCCTTGTGCGGCGCTTTCACGGCATTGGCGGACGGTTGTGCCGGCCGGCGAACGCGGCTATGCCGCTCCGGACTTTTCTCCAGCCGCCGCGAACGACATGACAAGCACTCCCTTTGACGATTTCCGCAATCTCCTGGCGGCGCTGCCGGCGGCCGACGAGGATGCCGAGGCCCGTGTCCGCGCGTTGTTTGCCAAGGCCGACAAGCCGAGGGCCTCGCTGGGGAGGATCGAAGATGTGGCGGCATGGCTGGCCGCCTGGAGCGGGCGGGCGCCGCCAGCCGTCAATCGGCCGCTCGTGGCGATCTTTGCCGGCAATCACGGTGCCGTCAGGCACGCGATTTCGCCGCGACCAGTGGCTGCGACCGGCAACGCTGTCGAGCTCTGCGCCGCCGGTGGCGCCGCGATCAATCAGGTCTGCATCGCCAACGATCTCGGCCTGAAGGTGTTCGACCTAGCGCTCGATATACCGACAGGAGATATCGCCCAGGAAGCGGCGCTGGACGAGCGCGGTTGCGCCGCCACCATGGCTTTCGGCATGGAAGCGGTCGCCAGCGGCGCCGATCTCCTGTGCCTGGGCGATCTCGGCGTCGGCAATTCGACTGTCGCCGCCGCCTTGTGCGCCGCATTGTTCGGCGGGCAGGGCGCYKACTGGATCGGGTCGGGATCTGGGGCCGACACGGCGATGATGGCGCGCAAGGCCGAAGTGGTCGATCGGGCGCTGGCCCTCCATGGCGCCAATCTCGCCGATCCGCTCGAAGCCTTGCGCAGGGTCGGTGGCCGTGAGTTCGCGGCGATCTGCGGCGCCATCCTCGCGGCCCGCATRCAGAAGATTCCAGTGYTGCTCGACGGGTTTGCCGCAACCGCYGCWGCCGCCGTCCTGCATGCGGCAAACCCCGCCGCGCTCGACCATTGCCTGCTCGCCAGCCTCTCGCCCGAACCCGGCCACGCCAAAGCCGCCGAGCGGCTTGGAATGCGGCCGCTGATCGATCTCGGCATCGGTCACGGCGAAGGGTTTGGAGCCGGGCTYGCYGCCGGCCTCGTGAAAGCCGCGGCGCTCACCAGTTCCGGCATGGCGGTGGCCGTGCGGCTCTAAATCAAGGAGATAGAGCATGATGTCGCCCGAAAACCGCTTCACACTTTTCGGCATCATGCTCTAAAAAAGTCGGTTCACCGCCGCCGCGCGGCAACGGCCTTGGTCGGCAGCGCCGGCAATTCCTCCATCACCCGGCTCAGCGGGAAGATGGCGATCGCTTCCGTGCCTTCGCGCAGCTTGGAGTGAAGCTCGAACTCGCCGCCATGCATGGCAAGCAGGCCCTGCACGATCGGCAGGCCGAGGCCGGTTCCCTGTTCGGCGCTCTTGATGGCGATCGAGCCCTGGCCGAAGGCGGAAAGCACCACCGGAATCTCCTCTTCCGGTATGCCGGGGCCATTGTCCTTGACCGAGATGTACTGGCCGCCGCCCGCCGTCCAGCCGACGCGCACGCGGACTTCGCCGCCCGACGCGGTGAACTTGATCGCATTGGACAAAAGGTTCAGCGTGATCTGCCTCACGGCCCTTTCGTCGGCGAACAGGCGCGGCAGGGTGGTCTCGAACTCCTGGCTGACCCGGATATCCTTGTTGCGGGCCCTGAGCTCCATCATGTGGCAGCAGTCCTCGACGACCGTCACCAGCATCACGGGCTCCTCATTGAGCTGGTAGCGGCCGGCTTCGATCCGCGACAGGTCGAGGATCTCGTTGATCAGGTCGAGCAGATGCTGGCCGGATTCGTGGACGTCGTGCGCGTAGTCGCGGTAGGTCGGGTTGTTCATCGGCCCCAGCACCTCATTGGCCATAACCTCGGAGAAGCCGAGGATGGCGTTGAGGGGGGTCCTGAGCTCGTGGCTCATCGAGGCGAGAAAGCGCGACTTCGCCAGATTGGCGTCTTCGGCGCGCCGCCGGGCTTCGTCGGACATCGACTTGGCCGTCTCGACTTCGGCGATCAGCGCATCTTTTTCCGAGCGGAACGAGAGCAGCATCCACGAGGCCTGGTTGAGATTGCGGGCGACGTAGCCGAAAAAGGGCAGGGCGGCGACGAGGAGTGCTGCCATGATGCCTTCGATCGGCATCCAAATGCGCACGACGACATAGACATAAACCGCGACGGGAACAACGAAGGTCGCAAGCAGCGCACCGCCCAGCGACGATGCCATGACCGCGGTTGTCGCCATGGCAACCAAAAGCACCGCCGCCTTGGCGACATGGAAATGGTCGACCTGGCACGTGTCGCAGCCAAGCCATGCAAACCAGGCCCAACCCAGGCCACACAGCGCATGGCCGATCAGGAGCTCACGACGCGTTCGTACAGGCTCGAGCTCGGCGGCTTCCGTGCGCTGCACCCGCCGCGCCATGAAGGCGACGATCGTATAGCAAAGCAGGGTGAAAAAGGCCCAGGTGGTGACCTGGTTGCCCAAGCCCATAAGTCGGCTGACAGCGGCCACGGCGAGCACGAGCAGCGGGATCGCCGCGGCGCCGACCAGCATGGCGCGCGCATGCAGCTTCAGGAGTTCGCGATCGAAATCGAGGCTGCCAGCCTGTTGCGAAAGACGGTCACGCGTCCTGCGCACCGCGCGCGCCACATCGCTGTTGCGATGCGGTTTCCTGCGGTCCACAATGAATTTATCCGCTGTGTCCGAGCGTAGCAAAGGCATACGAAGTTCAATTTCCGCGCGCAGCGATTGTCAGTTCGTTAAGCTACGGTCGAATGATTAAGAGACTGTTTGCCATATGAGCCGTTCCTGGCCGCGAGGACCGCGCCGGGGATATGTTTCACGCCCGCCACCAGGCCGCTGGCGAACGCTGATGGACTACGCGCTGACGGCAGTTCTGCTGGGCCTGCTCCTGCTGGTGGCGGCGCGGTTCGAGCGGTTCGCGACGCGCATCGAGCAAGGCATGGCGACCGTCAACGACGGCGATTCGATCACGCTAGGCAGTGAGCGGATCCGCATGCGCGGGATCGATGCTCCCGAGTATATGCAGACCTGCCGCAAGGACGGCGCGGACTATCCCTGCGGCAAGCTCGCGCGGCAGTCTCTGGTGCGCCTGATCGCCGGCAGGCCGGTGTCCTGCAGCGGCTGGCAGCGCGACCGCTACCGTCGGCTGCTCGGCGATTGCAAGGCGGGCGATACCGATCTCAACCGGACCCAGGTACAATCCGGCTGGGCCGTCGCCTACGGCGATTTCGAGAGCGAGCAAGCTGCCGCCAGGGCGGCCAAGGCCGGCATCTGGGCCGGCACTTTCGACCAGCCTCAGGCCTGGCGCGAGAGTCATCGAGATACGCCCGTCGAGAGAAGGCATGGCGCGCTGGCTTCGATCGGCGACGCTCTGCGCGAGTTTCTTCGCTTCTGGTGATGAAGCGAGGCAAGCCATATGATTGGCTGAGACAAGGAGGACTGTATGAAGCTCTTCGATGGCGGCCGCGCTCCAAACCCAAGGCGGGTTCGGGTCTTTTTGGCTGAGAAGAGACTCTCCGTTCCGTTGGTGCCGGTCGACATGGGGGCGCTGGAGCACCGCCAGGATCAGGTGGCGTCGCGCAATCCGCTGCGGCGGCTGCCGGTTCTCGAACTGGACGACGGCACCGTCATTACCGAATCCATCGCCATCTGCCGCTATTTCGAGGAACTGCATCCGCAACCGGCCTTGTTCGGCAGGGGCGCGCTCGGCAAGGCCAAAGTCGAGATGTGGCAGAGGCGCGTGGAGTTCAACCTCATGAGTTGCGTGGCCGCTGCGTTCCGGCACATCCACCCGGCGATGAAAGATTGGGAGGTGCCGCAGATTCCCGAATGGGGCGAGGCCAACAAGCCCAAGGCGATCGAATTCCTGCGTCTTCTCGACCGCGAACTGGCGGATAGGGAGTTTGCCGCCGGCGACGACTATTCGGTCGCCGATATCACCGGCATGATTGCCATCGACTTCATGAAGCCCGCCCGGATCAAGGTGCCGGAGGAATGCACCAATGTGCTGCGCTGGTATGCGGCCCTCACAAGTCGACCGAGCGCCGCAGCCTGAGGCCCGCTTTGGACAACCCGCCGGACACAAGCGAAGCGCTGGAGAGCCTCACCGTGAGGGTGCGGGCGTGCCGCATCTGCGTCGAGCACCCGCTTGGCCGACCGTTGCCGCATGAGCCCCGCCCGGTGCTGAGGCCGTCATCGAAGGCCCGCATCCTGCTTGCCAGCCAGGCGCCAGGCACCAAGGTCCACATATCGGGCATGCCCTTCACCGACGCCTCGGGCGACCGCCTCAGAAGCTGGCTCGGCGTCAGCAGCGACGAGTTCTACGACAGGCAAAAGTTCGCCATCGTGCCGATGGGTTTTTGTTTCCCAGGACAGGACGCCAAAGGCAGTGACCTGCCACCGCGTCGCGAATGCGCACCGGCCTGGCGCGCGCAACTGATGGGGCTGATGCCGCAGATCGACCTGGTGCTGACGATCGGCGGCTACGCGCAGTCCTGGCACATGGGCACGATCAGGGGATCGTCGCTCACGGAGACGGTCAAGAACTGGCGTGCCATTTGGGATGCGCCGACCGGCCAGAAAGTGCTGCCGCTGCCGCATCCTTCCTGGCGAAACACGGGATGGCTGAAGAAGAATCCCTGGTTTGAAATGGATTTGCTGCCTTTCCTGAGGTCGGAAATCCGCTATCGCATCGATTAGGCATTACGCAAGAAATCACTCGCTTTTGCGGCCTTTGGCAGAATTTCTTTCTTGTGAAAGGCTCGGATAAAAGGGACTATAGCCAAACTATTCTCTTGGAGTCTCCCATGGACCGCCTCGACCGAAAAATTCTCCGTCTCCTGCAGGAGGACGCGACGCTCGCGGTTGCCGACGTCGCCAAGAAAGTCGGCCTGTCGACGACGCCGTGCTGGCGCCGCATCCAGAAGCTCGAGGAGGAGGGCGTCATCAAGCGGCGCGTCGCCATCCTCGACCACGAGAAAGTCAATGTGCGCGTCACCGTGTTCGTGTCGATCCGCACCAACTCGCACAGCCATGAATGGCTGCGACGCTTTTCCGAGGTCATCCAGGAATTCCCGGAAGTGGTCGAATTCTACCGCATGAGCGGCGACGTCGACTATCTGCTGCGCGTCGTGGTGCCCGACATTGCCGCCTACGACGCCTTCTACAAGCGGCTGATCGCCAAGATCGAGATCCGCGATGTGTCGTCGTCCTTTGCCATGGAGCAGATCAAGTACACGACCGAAATCCCGCTCGACTACATGATCCTGGACAAGGAATCGGGCGCGAACGCCGCTTAATCATGGGCACCCGGCGCTTGCACCATGGTGCAAAGTATCGAGGTTAGTTCTTCTTTTTGTTGAGGAAGCTCCACGGCGAGTTGACCGGCAGTTGGACCGTATCCGGAACCGTGTCGACGCTCGCCACTTCGGCCTTGCGCACCGTGTAGCCCGACTGGACGATCGAGACGCCGTCGAGGATGAAGAGCTGGCTCTTCTCCATCCCAGGCTTCAGCACGCCGGTGACGGAGACCGGCTGATAAGCTTCCGACATCTTGTAGGGATGCGCCGGTGTTACCAGCACGATCTGGTTCGGCGGCGGCGTCGGCATATGGCTGCAGGCGCCGGTCCACGGCACCAGCAGGAACTGGTAAACGAGGTCGCCTTCGCGGTCGACCGGCAATGCATAGCCGGCTAATTGAACGGCCTTGTCCTGCAGATTGAGTGACAGCGTCTCGCCATGGTCGGGCAGTTTCGCCGCGATCATCGGCAGGTTTGCGTCCTCGGCGACGGCTTGTGCCGCCGGGCGCAGATCCTTCCAGAAGATATGGGCGATGTCGGCGGCGGCGTTTGCCGTGGTGGCGGCGCCAAGCACGAGCGTGACGGCGAGCGCGGCCGCTGATTTGACAAGTCCGCTCATCTGACAAGTCTCCTCATGGGTCCACTCATAATCGGCGCCTCCGCAATCATGATCGAGTCAAACCCTCGTGATTGGCGCCAACTCAGCGCTCCAGCCGCATCACGTGCCGGCGTGAGCCGGCCATGCCGGTTTGGCGGAAGCCGCGGGCGGCGAACATGGCGCGAAAACCCATGAAGCGATAGCTCGGCGCGCCTTCGTCGACCGGGTAAGCCTCGATCACTTGCGCGCCCTTGGCGAAGGCATGCTTGATCGCGGCATCCAGCAATGCCGATGCGAGGCCGCCACCGCGCAAGGATCGCGGCACGTAGAAACAGACGATCGACCAGACGCCGGCCTCGCCGTCGTCCTGCTGATTCGACAGCTTCCGGTAGGTCTCGCGCGGCGCGACCGAGCACCAACCGACAATGTTGCCATCCAGTTCGGCGACAATGCCGACCGGCGTGCCGGCATCGATGAGCGCCATCATCATGCGCTTCTTCTCGTCGCTTTGGATATGCTCGCGGCTGGAATGGCGCCAGGCCATGCACCAGCAATATTTCGGCGCGCCGGGCTGTTCGAACAGGCTCTCGAAACGGCCGCGCGTTTCCCACGTCACCTCGATGAAACGGATGCCGGCGGGGTCAGGCCTTTCGGGCGGCGAGTCGTTCGAGCTGTTTGGCATCCGTCAGTTCCTTCACCGCATCCTTGCCGATCCAGCGCGCCGTCTTGTCGGGCGATGCCGCCAGCTTTTCGGCCAGCGCAAGGGCAGGGGCATGCAAYGCCATCGAGCGTTTGCCGATCTGCCGCAATGCCCAGTTCACCGCCTTGCGGGCGAAGTTGCGCGGGTCGCCGGCATGCTTCTCGATCAGCGGCAGGCAGGCAAGGAATGTCGCGTCGGGCTCGTTCTTGCGATGCACCGCCGCCCAGGCCAGCATGGCAAAGGCTGTACGGCGAACGAATTCGCGCTCGTCGTCGGCGAATTCGTCGATCAGCTCGCGCCAGAACGGCGTTGCGGCAAACAGGTCGGCGACGGTGTCGACGATTTCCCAGCTGTCGCAGGCGGCGGCCCAGCGCCGGCATTGGGCAATCTCGATGTTCTTCGGTTCGCCCGTGAAGGCAGCCATCAGCCGTGCTTCGCGGATGCCGGTGTCCCAGAGCAGCAGCGCTCGCCGGTGGTTCCGCTTCACCTTGCGCGCCAGCGGTCGCAGGTCGGCATTGCCGACGCCGAGCGCGGTCGCGGTATTGATGCCGAACCGCGCCATGCCGGCGCGGCTTTCCTCGGTGCCGATCGAGCGCAAGTGAGTGACGATGTCGTCGGCACTCCAGCCCGGATCGGGCAGGGCCATGTGCTATCTTTCCAGGCGGGCGAGCAGCGAGGACGTGTCCCAACGCCGGCCACCCATTTCCTGGACGTCCTTGTAGAACTGGTCGACCAGCGCCGTCACCGGCAGCTTGGCGCCATTGCGGTCGGCCTCCGCCAGGCAGATGCCGAGATCCTTGCGCATCCAGTCGACGGCGAAGCCGAAATCGTATTTTCCGGCGTTCATCGTCTTGTGGCGGTTTTCCATCTGCCAGGAACCGGCGGCGCCCTTGGAGATCACCTCGACCACCTTCTCGATGTCGAGCCCGGCCTTCTTGCCGAAATGGATGCCCTCGGACAGGCCCTGGACGAGCCCAGCGATGACGATCTGGTTGATCATCTTGGTGAGCTGGCCGGCGCCTGCCGGCCCCATCAGCCCGACCATGCGGGCGTAGGCGTCGATGACCGGCCTGGCTTTTTCGAACACGGCCTGCTCGCCGCCGACCATCACCGTCAGCACGCCGTTCTCGGCGCCGGCCTGGCCGCCGGACACAGGCGCATCGAGGAAGGAAAAGCCGGCTTTTTCGGCGGCTTCGGCAAGCTCGCGGGCGACTTCGGCCGAGGCCGTGGTGTTGTCGATGAAGACGGAGCCCTTCTTCATCGAGGCGAAGGCGCCCTTGGCGCCGGTTGTCACCGAGCGGAGGTCGTCGTCATTGCCGACGCAGGAGAAGACGAAGTCCTTGCCTTCGGCTGCCTCGGCCGGCGTCAGCGCCAGCCTGCCGCCATGTTGGGCCACCCATTGCTCGGCCTTGGCGGCGGTGCGGTTATAGACGGTGACGTCGTGGCCGCCCTTGTACTTCAGGTGTCCGGCCATGGGATAACCCATGACGCCAAGACCGAGAAATGCCACCGATGCCATGGATCGACCCTTCCGAAAGACAGAGAAATTCAGTTCGCGGAAGCTCTATGCCCTGCAGCGGATTCGTCAAGGCGCGCAGCGCCGCATCGGCTAGAGCCGGATGATTTCAGGTCGAACCGACCTGAAATCATCCGGCTCTAAATCAAAGAGATAGAGCATGATGTCGCCCGAAAACCGCTTCACACCTTTCGGCATCGTGCTCTGGTGCAGGCCGATGCCGATCGACTCAGCGATGCAGGTGGACGGTGATCCGCCGTTCGATCCATTCGATTCCATGGCGCAGGATCTCGACCATGACCAGATAGACGATCGCTACCCAGATATAGGCCTGAATGTCGAAGGACTTGGCAAAGGCGAGTTTCGCATTGCCCATCAGGTCGTAGACGGTGATGATTGCAACGATCGCCGAGGCCTTGATCATCAGGATGAGTTCGTTGCCGTAAGGCCGCAGCGCCACGATGATCGCCTGCGGCATGATCACCTTGCGCAACGTCTGCAGCTTGTGCAGGCCGAGCGAGGCCGCACCTTCCCACTGGCCTCTCGGAACGCTCTCGATGGCGCCGCGCAGGATTTCGGCCTGATAGGCAGCGGTGTTGAGCGAGAAGGCGAAGACGCCGCAATAGAACGCCTCGCGGAAGAACCACCACAGGCCTACCGCTTCCAGTTCCGGTCGGAAGGAGCCGATGCCGTAKTAGACCAGGTAGGTCTGCACCAGCAGCGGCGTGCCGCGGAAGAAATAGACGTAGCAATAGGCCAGCCCGGACAGGATCCGGTTCTTGGACATGCGGCCGTAGGCAACGGGCAGCGACAGGATCGCGCCGGTCACCATCGAAATGCCGACCAGCGACAGGGTGGTCCCCAGGCCTTGCAGATAGGCTGGTGCGTATTTGGCGAAGAATTCGGCGTTCCAGGCGAACACCAGATAGGCCAGGATGCCGAGGCCGAACAGGATCCAGAAGCCGACCAGCGCATAACCGAGGATGCGGGCGCGCGGCCAGCCGCGGGCGAGCGGCGGAGGACGGTCGACGGCGAGGGCCTGGCTGACGGTCATCGCGCCTCCCTCCGCCCGAGCGAGCGCAGGATGAAGCCGGTGGCGATCGACGACAGGATGGCCAGGACCAGGAAGACCAGCGCGGCGACGCTGTAGAACAGGAAGGAATGCTTGGTGACGCGCGCCGCGACGCTGGCGTTGCGCAGGGTCTCCGCGAGATTGACGACCGAGACCAGCGAGGTGTCCTTGAGCAGGCTCAGCCAGCAATTCTCGAGACCGGGAAAAGCGATGCGTATTAGTTGCGGCAGGATCACCAGCCGCATGGTCTGCCATTTCGACAGGCCGATGGCGTAGCCACCCTCATACTGGCCCTTGGGAATGGCGCGGAAGGCGGAGAGGAAAACCTCGCTGGCATAGGACGAGAAAATCAGCGACAGCACGATCATGCCGGCGATGAAGCTGTTCACGTCGATCGTGGCATCCGGGTAGAACAGGCGCACGAGATGCTGCAGCAGAAGCGGCATGCCGAAGAAGAACAGGAACAGCGTCACCAGTTCGGGCAGGCCGCGAAAGACGGTGGTGTAGATGTTGGCCGCAAGCCGCAGCGATGGTTCTTCGTGCTGCTTGGCGAAGGCAACGAAGAAGCCGATCACGAGGCCGAAGGGCAGGGTGGCGAGCGCCAGTGCGATCGTGACCAGCACGCCATAGGCGATACTTTGACTCCAGCCATCCGGTCCCCAACTGAGAAGTGTCCAAATGCTCTGGGCTGGCATTGACGGGGCGTTTCTCCGCGGCGATCCCGGGATGGATGAAGGGCGGCGAGGGGGTCCTCACCGCCCTTTGGCGCTATTGTCAGGATTCGGCGCCGTAGACGTCGAACTTGAAATATTTGTCGTTGATTTCCTTATACTTTCCGCTCTTGCGGATGGCGTCGATCGCGGCGTTCAGTTTGTTGACGAGATCGGTCTCGCCCTTGCGCACGGCAATGCCCGCGCCCGGCCCGAAGATCTCGACCGGCTGCGGGGACGGCTGGCCAAGGATCTTGCAGCAGGCGCCGTCGGGCGAATCCAGCCATTGCTGCAGCACCACGATGTCGTCCTCGATGGCGTCGAGACGGCCGTTGGCGAGGTCAGCCTGCTCCTCGGGGCTGCTCGGATAGCCCTTGATGGTGCTGTCGGTATAGGTCTTCGAAGCATAGTTGAAATGCGTCGTCGTGGTGGCGACGCCGATATTCTTGCCGGCGAGGTCCGCCTTGGTCACGCCCTTGAGGGGAGAATCCTTGGGCACCGCGATCGCCGATGGCGTGTTGTAGTATTTGTGGGTGAAGTCGACCTTTTGCTGGCGCTCGGGCGTGATCGACATCGAGGCGACGATAGCGTCGAACTTGCCGGCCTGGAGCGCCGGGATGATGCCGTCCCAGTCCTGCGCGACGAAGGTGCACTTCACCTTCATCTCGTCGCAGAGGGCCTTGGCAATGTCGATATCGAAGCCGACCAGTTGTCCGTCCGAGGTCAGGTTGTTGAAGGGCGGGTACGCGCCTTCGGTGCCGATCCTCAAGGTCTTTTCCTGAGCCTGGGCAACGCCAAGTGTCAGCAGCGCGGCCGAGGCGGCGAGCGCGATACGCAGTGCAATACGCATGATGATCCTCTCATATTGTCATGGCCGCTGTCCCATGCGGCTCTTGTGGGCGGAGCTTCTTGACCGCCCGCTGCCCGGATACTCCCACTCTTTCCGAGAAAAAAGCAACCGCAAAACAACGGCGAACGACGATCCCCGTTTGCCGCAACGTTACTTGTCTGAAGCAACGAGACCTGTGATGCGCTCGACAAAGTCGGCCATCGATTTCGTATCGTTGAGGTCGAACACAGGCAGACTTTCGCCTTCGACCGTGAAGTCGGCGGCGATGGCGACGATGTTCGGATCATTTGCCGAAAGCGGCGTCCGATCCTTCGCTTCCAGGCGTCTTGCCTCGATCTTCTTGTGCGCCTCGCGCTTGTAACCCTCGACCAGCACGATGTCGCAAGGGGCCAGCCGTGACAGAATGTCGTCCAGCGTGGGCTCTTCCTCGTTGCGCAACTCGTGCATCAGGGCCCAGCGGCGGTCGGATACGATCGCGACCTCTGTCGCGCCGGCCTCGCGGTGGCGAAAGCTGTCCGCGCCCGGCTTGTCGATGTCGAAGTCATGATGGGCGTGTTTCACCGTCGAGACCGTCCAGCCGCGCTGCACCAGCTCGGCGACCAGCTTTTCGGTCAGGGTGGTCTTGCCGGAGTTCTTCCAGCCGGTGATGCCTAATACGCGTCTCATGGCCGTAGGCTTTGCAACAGACGTTCGGCCGCCGCAAGGTCGTCCGGCGTGTTGATGTTGAAGAACGGATCGATTGATGCGGCGTAGGTTTCGATCATCGGAAAGTCCACCACGACGAAGCCATGCCTTTCGATAAAGGTTGCGACCCTGCGATTGTCCTCATCGACGAGGAAATGGTGCAAGGCATCGCGCAGGCCGAGCGGCCAGAGCGCGAAAGTCGGATGCCATCTGCCGGCGGAGCTTGCGACGGCGATCTTTCCCGGCTGCTCGCGAACCGCGCCGGCCAGGCGCTCGACAAGATCGTCGGGAAAGAACGGCGTGTCGCCGGCCGCACTCAACAGCGACCGGCAAGCGGCCTTCGTGGCCGCCCATTCGAGACCCGTGAGGATGCCTGCCAGCGGCCCCGCGTGGTTCGGTACAATGTCGGCGAGCACCGGCAGGTTCATGCCGGCAAAGCGGGCCGGGTCGCTGTTGGCGTTGATTGCCAAGGTCGCGACCTGCGGCTTCAGACGCGCGGCGACATGGTCGACCAGCCTGCCTTTGCCTAGCGAAAGCAACGGCTTGTCGCCGCCGCCCATCCGCCGCGACAGCCCRCCCGCCAGAATGATCCCTGCGACGCCCTGRTCCATYGGGCCTATATGCCGTCCGGCGCCATCTGGGGTCCAGCGCTTTCGGCGGCAGGTTGGCGCCGGCCGACGATGCGYTCGCGGTAGAGCGCGTAGAGGCCGGAGCCGATGATGACCGTGGCGCCGACAGTCATCGGCAAGTCCGGAACGTCGCCGAAAACGACAAGGCCGAGCACGATCGACCACAGCAGCGCAGTGTAGCGGAAGGGCGCGATGAAGGAGATGTCGCCAGAGCGCATCGCCATGATGATGAACTGGTAGCCGATGATGACGAGCACCGCCGCCAGCGCCAGCAGCGCGGTCGCCCGGCCGGTCATCGGCGTCCAGCCGCCCATGGGCGAAAGCAGCAGCCCGCCGAGGACAGTCATGGCCAGCGCCGTCGCCGTGGACACGAGCATGGTCGGGATCGCTTGCGGGATGCGCCTTGTGGCGAGATCGCGGACCGCGCAACAGGCAACGCTGGTCAGCGCGACGAGCGAATAGACGGAGAAGCCTTCGAAACCCGGCCGGACGATAATCAAAACACCGGCAAAGCCAACGGCAATGGCGAGCCAGCGGCGCCAGCCGACACCCTCGCCGAACACCAGCGCGGCGCCCATCGTCACCGCCAGCGGCAGCGCCTGCAGCACGGCGGACACATTGGCGATCGGAAGGTGCGCCAGCGCGACGAGGAACGACACGGTGGCGCCTGCTTCGCCGGCGACACGCACCGCCACCATCGGCTGCAGCATGGCGCGCGGCTTGGCAAGAGCGCCGCGGTGCCAGGCGAGCAAGCTGACGAAGAGCGACGAGAACAAGCCCCGCACGAGCATGACCTGCGCCATGTTCATCGATTCGGAGGAGAATTTGGTGATCGCGTCGTTGAGGGTGAAGCCGGCCATGGCCACCATCATGAAGAGCGCGCCGCGAAGATTGGGCGAAAGAGGCAAGGGCGTTTCCGGGTTATCCTTTGCGCCAAGCCTCTAACAGTCAGCCGCTAGACAGCAACGCCAAAGAAATGGGCCACGGAAGGCTCCTTGACCGGTAATATCGGTTCGCAACCGCGGTTGGAGCCTACTTTGGCGTCAGCACTTCGGTGCCGTTGCCGTTCTGGCCCGCGATGGTCCACAGGCCGTGCAACGAACCGTCCTTCTCCACCTTGTAGACGACGAGGCCGATTTCCTTGCCCATCGCGTAGCCGGCGGAAAAGGCATTGTCGTTGCGCATGCAGATCCCGTCCGAGGTCGAACCGCCGGTTTCCCAATGGATGGTGCAGGTCGTGTCGCTGGTCAGAGTGATGGTGGCCTCGCCGCTATATTTCGAGCCGTCGAAGTTGGTGCCGGCGACGGTATAGGTGCCGCCGATAGACTGGGCGGCCGCAGGCATGGACGCGGCCCCAAGCATTGCAAGCGAAAGCATGAATGTGCGCATGGCACTCCCCCTAAGAGCGAAATCCAAGCGGACGCTAGGCTGGAACGAGCCGGCGGTAAATCGGGTTCGCGGCCTGGCGGAAGGTTTATTTCCAGTGTGGCCCGGACGCCTCGTGCAAACTGCCGGCGATGGCGCGGACCAACGGGTCGTACTTCGCCTTGAGCGAGACCGGATATTCGATCCTGACGGCGTGGATGACGTCTTCTTTGCCGAACACGTATCGCTCATAGAAGATGTTGTCGCCCTTGGTGCCCGACATCACAGCCCAGTTCTTGCCGGTCTTGCTGTAGGTGAGCTTGGAGCCTGGCTCAGTGCTGGATTTTTCCTGTTCCACGAGACTATCGGGCGTATCGTCGCCAGCGTTGTAGCTGCCGTAACAGGCCAGGCTGGCACCATCGTTGCTAAGCCATTGTTGTCCATCGCCATTTGCCGGCTCGGGCATGCGCTTGCTGAAAATCTGGTCCGGGAAAGTGCACACGGTGCTGAAGCGCGCGTTGACGTATGTGAAAGGCTTCGCGTTCGCCGTGGTTGTGATCACGCTTGCCAGGGACAGACCTATGGCCAGCGGTGACAGGTCGATTCGATAGCGACGCAGCATGGCACCCCCCTTGGTCTGCGACCAAAGATAACCCTGCAGCAAATCGAGGAAAAAGTCAGCCGCCGGTAACGCTCATGTGGCGAGAGACCGATGGGCGGCTCGTGCGGCGGTCGATGATGAAATCATGGCCCTTCGGCTTGCGTCCGATCGCCTCGTCGATCGCCTCGCCGACAAGTTCGTTGCCTTCGGAGGCACGCAGCGGCGCTCTCAGGTCGGCGGCGTCTTCCTGGCCGAGGCACATATAGAGCGTGCCTGTGCAGGTCAGCCGGACGCGGTTGCAGCTTTCGCAGAAATTATGCGTCATCGGCGTGATGAAGCCGAGCCGGCCGCCGGTCTCGGCGACATGGACATAGCGGGCCGGCCCTCCGGTCTTGTAGGGGATGTCGGTCAGCGTGAACTGGTGCTCCAGTGAAGCGCGCAGCAGCGACAGCGGCAGATACTGGTCGGTGCGGTCGGCCTCGATTTCGCCCATCGGCATGGTTTCGATGACCGTGAGGTCCATGCCGCGGCCATGCGCCCAACGCAGCATCTCTGGGATTTCGACGTCGTTGAAGTCGCGCAGCGCCACGGCATTGAGCTTGACCTTGAGCCCTGCCGCCTGCGCGGCGTCGATGCCTTCCATGACTTTGCCCAGATTGCCCCAGCGGGTGATCTGGTGGAATTTTCCGGCGTCGAGCGTGTCGAGCGAGACATTGATGCGCTTCACCCCATACTCGGCGAGCTCGGAAGCGAAGCGCGACAGCTGCGAGCCGTTGGTGGTGAGCGTCAGTTCCTCCAGCGCGCCGCTGTCGAGGTGCCGCGACAGCTGGCGCACCAGATGCATGATGTTCTTGCGCACCAGCGGCTCGCCGCCGGTGAGTCTCAGCTTCCTGACGCCCTTTTCGATGAAGACGGTGCAAAGCCTGTCGAGTTCTTCGAGCGACAGGAGATCCTTCTTCGGCAGGAAGGTCATGTCCTCGGCCATGCAATAGGTGCAACGAAAATCGCAGCGGTCGGTAACCGATACGCGCAGGTAGCTGATTGTGCGACCGAATGGGTCGATCATGTTCATATTCAAGCGTTTCCGTGGCCGTGACGCGCGTCGTTATATACAGCTATGTGATACGATCCAGCCCGGCGTTCAAGATAGTCGCTCTCGATCTTTGGTAACATTCCGCGGCCGACATCGCGTGTCGGCTGAACCTTGCGACCTTTTCGCATCGCGCGAAGCGGCGTAGGGAAGGGCGCAACCCATGCAGGAAGAATCATGACCGCGCCGAAGGAACTCAGGGTCTCGAAGGACCGCAAGCTGCTCACCGTGACCTTTCCGGGCCATCAGCCGTTCGAGTTGCCGGCCGAGCTGCTGCGCGTTGCCTCGCCTTCGGCCGAAGTGCAGGGCCATTCGCCGGACCAGCGGGTGACGGTTCCCGGCAAGCGCAATGTTGCGATCCTGAAGATTGAGCCGGTCGGCAACTATGCGGTGCGCATCACCTTCGACGATTTTCACGATACCGGCATCTTCACCTGGAATTACCTGCACACGCTCGGGCACGAGAAGGACGAGCGCTGGAACGCCTATCTTGCCGAACTGGCGGAGAAGGGGCTCAGCCGCGACCGCTGATGTTGGTTCGGTCGGCGCGCTCGCCGGCTGTCGTCATAACGTCATCGACGTTGCGTAGCGCCGGCAAGGATCAGGAGAGGGAAGATGTCGGTCATCACATCGGTCGAACAGCTCGAGGCGCTCTACGGGTTTCCCGGCGAGGCTTCGCTGGTCAAGGAACTCGACCATGTGATTCCCGAATATGCCGCCTTCATCGAGGCTTCGCCCTTCGTGGCRTTGGCGACCAGCGGGCCSGAAGGGCTGGACTGCTCGCCGCGCGGCGACCTCGCCGGCTTCGTGCRCATCGTCGATGACAAGACGCTGATGATGCCGGACAGGCGCGGCAACAACCGCGCCGATTCGCTGAAGAACATCATCCGCGACCCGCGCGTCGGCCTGCTGTTCCTTGTGCCCGGCTCAGGCACGACGCTTCGCATCAATGGACGCGCCCAGATACCACGGATGCCGAACTCTGCGCTTCCTTCGTCGTCGACGGCAAGTCGGCGCGCTCCGTCACCGTCATCGCAGTCGACACGGTCTATTTCCAATGCGCCCGCGCCATCGTGCGCTCGGAACTGTGGAACCCCGAAAGGCATGTCGATCCGAAGTCGTTGCCGACGCCGGGGCAGATCCTGGAGGTCACCAGCCGCAAGAACATCGACGGCGCGACCTACGACAAGGAATGGCCGGAACGGGCCAAAAAAACGATGTGGTGATCGGAAGCCTAGAGCCGGATGATTTCAGGTCGAGACGACCTGAAATCATCCGGCTCTAAATCAAAGAGATAGAGCATGATGTCGTCCGAAAACCGCTTCACACTTTTCGGCATCATGCTCTAGCTCAGGCTTCCTTCAAAACGTCGGCGATCTTGCGCATCTGCTCGCCGATCATGTCGCACTGTTCCGGCGTCGACTGGCTCATCGCCTTTTCGATCAGCGCCATGTGGACCTTCAGCGCCCGCATCAGCAGAGCCTCGCCGGCCTCGGTCAGGTTCAGCCGCAGCACGCGCTTGTCCTTCTCGTCGCTCTCACGGCGCAGCAGGCCTCGGGCCTCGAGTTGCGGCAACAGCATGGTGATGTTGGAACGGCCGACCAGCAGCTTGCGGGCAAGGTCGTGCTGCGACATGCCGGGGTGGCGGTAGAGGTTCATCAGCACGTCGAGTTGCGCCGGCTTGAGGTCGAGCGGTACCAGCTTCGTCGCCAGCGTGCGCTCCAGCACATGGCAGGCGCGCGCCACCGCAACCCAGTTGCGAAAGCGCGGATTGTCCCAGGGCAGCTCTTGCTTAATGTTCATGTTTGAACTATTATGTTCATGCTTGAACGAATGGATGGACCGCCACTATGGCATCATTTGGATTGAAGGTCATCCGGGGCGTCTTCGGCGCTGCCGAGCATGTGGCGCCGCGTCTCAGCGGCCGCGCCGCGTTCGAATTGTTCTGCCGCACACCGAACGTCAAGTCACTGAGCGAAGGCGAGCGTCGCGCGGTCGAACGCGCTTCCGGTTTCATGGCCCAGGCGCGCCATCATCGGCTGAAGACCAGAACGGATTGCGTCGCCGTGCACGAATTCAGGCCCGAGCAGGGTTCTCGCGGCACCGTGCTCGTCATCCATGGCTGGCGTTCGCGCACCGAATATATGCGTGCGTTGATCGAAGGGTTTCGCGACGCCGGCTACAAGGTCGTGTCGCTCGATCTGCCGGGGCATGGCCACTCCCTCGGCCGCCATCTGAACATGGTGAACGCGGTGGACTCCGCGCGAGTCGCCGGCGAGTGGTTCGGTCCTTTCGCCGCGGTCGTCGGTCATTCGTTCGGCGGCGCGGTCGCCGCCAACGCGGTCGCCGCTTCGGTCAAGGGCATGCCGCCGCTTGCTGCCGAAAGACTGGTGCTGATCGCAGCGCCGAGCTCGCTGCCGGCGATCTTCGACGACTTCAGCCACAAGCTCAATGTCGGGCCGCGCTCCAGGATTGCCATGGCCGATCGGGTGAAACATCTCTCCGGCCGGCCGCTCAGCGAATTCACCGGTGACCGTCAGCTTGCCGAGGCGCCGGTGCCGACGCTTATCGTCCACGCGCCCGACGATCGTGAAGTCCATGCCGATCATGCAAGGCGCTATGCCGGCGCCGGCGACCATGTCCGCTTGCACTGGGCCGAGGGGCTCGGCCATCGCCGCATCGTTGCCGACAAGGGTGTGGTCGCGAGCGCTGTGGGCTTCGTGAAGGAGCAATGGGTATCGACGCTGCACTGAGCGATTTCAGCAAAGGCCGTCAGCGGCATTCCGCTGGAATCGATCGAGGTCAGTCGGCCTTTTTCTTCTGGCCCGGTTCGACCGGCAGCCCGGCCGCCTTCCAGGCTGTATAGCCGCCCAGAATGTGCTTGACCGGCGCAAGCCCCATGTCCTGCGCCGTCTTGGTGGCAAGGGCGGAGCGCCAGCCGCCGGCGCAGAAGAACACGAAGGTCTTTCCCGAGGCGAAGAACGGCTTGTGGTAAGGGCTTTCCGGGTCGATCCAGAATTCGAGCATGCCGCGCGTGACATGCTTGGCGCCGGGGATTTTGCCGTCACGTTCGACTTCGCGAGGATCGCGCAGGTCGACGAAGATCGTGTCCTCGTCTTCCAGCAGGCCGGCGGCTTCTTCAGGCGACACGACCTCGATCTCGGCATTCGCCTCATCGAGAAGCTGGCGATATCCTTTCTTCACAACTGCATCCTCCCGGCCGCGCTCTGGCCAGTCGGATTTCGAGCATAACGCCGGCGGTTTGTCACGCCCGGTCGGCTCCCGAAAATTGCTGGCGCAAGCCGCCAGCATGGCGGGAACGTAGAACGGTCTAACGTCTCACAAGGATGTGAAACCGTTCTGCAACATGGCCCTGGAAATTTATGAAAGCTTAACGAAATCGGTATGAATCGGTATAGTCGCGCCTTACATCCGCCATGCGGTGGGCGAGATCGTCTAGCGGCGCGGAACGGGAACCGGTCGCAACCGGTGCGGGTGATACATGAAATTTGTCGGCAACAAGAACCTCGCAATGCCGATCGCGATTGCCGCGGCGCTCGCCTTCGGCCAGCAGCAGGCGAGCGCGCAAGGGCTGTTCGACATGTTGTTCGGCGGCGGTATGCGGCACAATCCGCAGGGCGAATTTCCACCGCCGCCGAAGCCGCGCAAGATACGGCCCGCCGGCGAGGGCGGCCTGAGGATCAGCAGCCCGACCTACAACACCTACAAGGCGGACAGGCTCGTGCGGGTCGACTTCAAGTCAATGCTCGGCGCGCCCCAGCCTGGAGCACCACAACCTGGAGCACCGCAGCCTGGGGCACAGCAGCCTGGCGCGCCACTGCCCGGAACGCCGCAGAACGCAGCCTATGTCCCTTCGGCGACGAGTGGCGCGTTCCGCGACGCGCTGGCCGGCTTGAGCGACTATGAACTCTTCGCCGAGCCGGATGTCGCCAAGGCGCTGGTAGCCTATTACTCGGCCAATCCGGATTTCATCTGGGTAAGCGGAAATGAGCCCAACAGCCGAGCCCAGGATGCCGTGCGGGTGCTTGGCGAGGCGGCCAGCTACGGCCTGACGCCGGCCGACTACACCGTCGATGTTCCCGCGAACGCGACTTCCGCCACGCCGGAAGAGCGCATGAAGGAACTCGTCCGCTTCGAGATGGCGCTTTCGGCGCGGGTGCTTCGCTATGCGCATGATGCCCAGAGCGGCCGCGTCGATCCCAACCGCATGACCGGCTATTATGATTTCCCGGCCAAGCCCGTGGATATGCAAGGGGCGCTGAAGACGCTCGCGCATACGCAGGAGGTCCGCACCTATCTTGAGTCGCGGCATCCGCAGAGCCCGGAATACCAGGCGCTGCGCGTCGAACTGGAATCGCTCCAGGCCAGTGAAGAAAACGAGATCGTCGTCGATCCCAAGCTGAAGCTGAAGCCTGGCGAAAGCAGCCCGGAACTTCCCAAGCTTTTGACCCTCATAGCCCGCAATCTCGATGAYGAGATGGGCGGTAACTATGGCGARAYCCTSGCCAGGCTCKSCAAGAGCGAGGTCTACGATCCGGAGYTGGTYCCGGTGATCAAGGCGGTGCAGAAGCGCGCCGGCATGAAGGACGATGGCGTCATCGGCCCGCGYACGGTGGCCACGCTTGCCGGAACGTCGAAGGCCGACAAGATCGGAAAGGTCAAGGCCGCGCTCGAAGAGCTGCGCTGGCTGCCATCCGATCTCGGCAGTCCGCGTGTCTTCATCAATCAACCGGCCTTCACCGCCAGCTATATCGACAATGGCGAGGAGAAGCTGAAGACCCGCGCGGTCATCGGCAAGGTCACCAACCAGACGGCMTTCTTCTACGACCAGATCAAGCAGGTCGACTTCCACCCCTATTGGGGTGTGCCGCAGTCGATCATCGTCAACGAGATGCTGCCCAGGCTGCGCAGCGATCCGGGCTATCTCGACCGCGCCGGCTATGAGGTGACGGATTCGCGCGGCCAGCGTGTCCCGTCGGCCGATGTCGACTGGGGCGCCTATGGCGCCAAGATCCCCTTCAGCGTTCGCCAGCAACCGAGCGAGGCCAATGCGCTCGGCGAACTGAAGATCCTGTTCCCCAACAAGCACGCCATCTATATGCACGACACGCCGCAGAAGTCGTTCTTCGCGCGCGACATGCGGGCGTTGAGCCATGGCTGCATCCGGCTGCAGGATCCGCGCGGCATGGCGGCTGCAGTGCTCGGCACCTCGGTCGACTATGTCGCCGACAAGTTGAAGCAGGGCCATTCGACCGAAAACGTGACGCGCGTCATCCCGGTCTATGTCGCTTACTTCACCGCCTGGCCGGATATGTCCGGCAAGGTCGAGTATTTCAACGACGTCTATGATCGCGACTCGAAGCTGATGCAGGCGCTGGACGCGACCGAGGCGGTGCGCTCGCCGCCGGCGATACCGGGAAAAGTGTGAGCCGTCCGCGCCCGCAACCATGACGCGCGATCGGCCATCAAAGCCCGCGTCGACGCAAGAGTCGGGGCAGTAGCTTCGGACCGCGTCAGGCGCCCCCGCACATATGCTGCGAATCAGGCAGGGCCCAGGTGCCTTTCCGGGCGAGATCGACGGCGTAATAGACCCTGCCTCGTACGTCACCTTGCGGACAGTCCCTGGGGATCGAGATCAGGCACATCACGACAGGATCGCCGACGCTGGCGCTCACCAACCCAGGTTCCCGGTCGTAGGAGACCGCCGTTCCGCCGTTGGTGAACGTCGCGGCGCTGCCAGCTTCCGGGCTCGCCGTCGCCAGCGGGTCGTCACCGATCCTTGCCGTCAGCGTCGCAATATGGGTGAAGCTGCATTTTCCGATGGACGAGGGCAGGGGCTGGTCGACCGCGTTTGATGCCCCCGCGGCGAAATCGAGCGCCTTCTTGCCGATCAAGGCGGTGTTGTAATCCTGCACCCAAGGGGGAGCGCTTCCATAGGTCTCCAGCGCATTGTTCTGCGCGCTGACGATGCATGCGGCGTCCTCCAGGCAGGCGTTACGGTCCGCGATCAGCGACCTGGCGATCTGACGTTTGTCGGCGAAGTCCGGTTGGAATGTGGTGAAGGCTTTGGCGGACAGCGCGTCGATAGCCGACATCTTCGGATCGGAGCATATCGCTTTTTCGGTGGGCAATTGTGCCTTTCGGCAATCGAAGGACGGTCCGCCCGCCTGTGCAAGAACCGAGGTGCCGGCCAGCACCAGTGCCGCGCCGAACGAGGCGACTGCCCGCCTGGAAAAACGCATGCCCTCCCTCCCGTCGGACTGCTCCTCGAACAAGTCTACGAAGAAAACCGGCGGCACGGAATGGCTGAGGGCTGTTGGTCGGCGCTTATTTTGGCTCCCCGGTCACCGGGTCATAGTTGATTTCGACCTTGGCCTTGTCTGTCGTGTAGTAGATGACGGTGTAGCCGCCGCTGCTCCAGTCGACCTCTTTCACATAGCGGAAGTCGTTCCGCTGCTCGACCTTGGCGATGATTTCCGAGAGCTTCTTGGCATTTTGCGGCGGCAACGCCGGCTCGTCCGCCGCGAAGGCCGGTCCGCCAAGAACAAGGAACGTGATACCGGTCGCCAAAACAACAGTGCGCATGACTGCCCCTCAATCCGTGTCGGCATGAATGGCTGGAAACTCGCGAGAATACAGGTTGGTTCCGCCAGGGCCGCGGAACGTCTGCTCCACGGCTGGGTTGAAAAGGTTCCACCATTTCTATTCGGCAATGCCGAAATAAACAAAGCGTCGGGATTCCAATATGCAAGGCCAGATTTCAAATCTGGAACTGTAGGTAACTGGCAGCTAACCATGCATTGGTCTGAAGACGCCCTCCATTAGCTCTTCGTGGTAGAGCTTTCTAAAAGACCCTGTTAGAGTTCCGATATAGCAGGGTGGCAACGGCGCGCCGAGCCTGCCGGGGAGTTCCTCGGTAGACGGCGAGGTGTTTTGAGAGTGGACGCGTCGCCTGTTCTGGACTGAAGCAGGGACCGGGGGCTCGACTATGGCTGAACGGAACTATACCCGTCAGCTCGCGACAATCATTTCCATCGACGCGGTGGGCTTTTCGCGGCTCATGGGCATCGACGACGAACTCGCCGTCGCTGCCTTCGAGGAAAGGCGCGATATCATCGCGGACAGTTGCGGGTCCTTCGGCGGGCGCACCTTCGGCGATGCCGGCGACAGCATCATGGCCGAATTCGGCAACCCGATCGAAGCCTTGCGGGCGGCTTTCGATTTTCAGGACCGGATCATGGCGCTCAACACGTCGGTCACCGAGGAGCTTCGGATGCCGTTTCGCGCCGGGATCAACACCGGCGACGTCATCGTTCGTGAAGGCCGCCTTTACGGCGACGACGTCAACATTGCAGCACGGCTTCAGGAATTCGCGCCGCATGACGGCGTCGCCATCTCAGCGACGACCTGGCACCACGTCAAGGACAAGACCGCAGCGGCCTTCACCGATCTCGGCGAGTTCAGTTTGAAGAACATCGCCCTGCCGGTGCATGTCCTGGTCGCCGGCCGCAGCGGCAACGGCTCTTCGACGGCAGCTTCCTTCGCGGCCGTGCCCACCGCCCCAGGCCACTACAGACCGTTTCCCAAAGGTCCGCCGGCGATCGCGGTTCTGCCGTTCCAGGTCGACGGAAGCGAATCGGATGTCGGCTACATGGCGGACGGTATCGCCGAGGACATCATCTACGGCCTTTCCAACACACGCTGGCTTTCGGTCATCGCCAAGGGCTCAAGCTTCCAGTTCCGCGACGACAGCCTGGGGACCAGGCTCATCGGCAACGCGCTCGGCGCACGCTATATCGTCAGCGGCGCGCTGACGCGCCACGGACGGCAAGTCCGCCTCAACGCCTCGCTCACGGATACATCCAACGGGCGTCTCGTCTGGTCGCAGCGCTTCGACCGCGACCTCGTCGACATCTTTAGCCTGCGCGACCAGATCGGCAGCGAGATCGTGTCCATCCTGGACAAGGAGGTCGATCGCGCCGAGCAGGCGCGCACTTTCCAGGTGCCGTGGGAAAGCCTCGAAACCTGGCAGCTGGTGCGGCGCGGACGCTGGCATATGTACCGGCGCACCCGTGGCGACACCGAGCTAGCGCTCGAATTCTTCGAAAAAGCCTACCAGGAAGATCCCAATTCGAGCGCCGTGCTGAACGAGCTGGCGTGGTGGTATTTCTGGCGGGCGTGGCTGCGTTTCGGCGACAGCGACGACCTGGGCAAGGTCGAAGCCTTCGCACGCAAGGCGCTCCTGATGGACAGCCTCGACGCCCGCCCGCACGCCTATCTCGGCGCCGCCGACATCATGCGCGGCCAGCCGGCACTGGCGAGAGAGCATCTTGCCGAAGCGATCCATATCAATCCGAGCTTCGCCTTCGCGCGCTCCGCCATGGGCAGCGCGCACCTTCTGCTCGGCGATGCGACGGGCGCGATACCGTTCTTCCTCGATACAGAACGGCTGAGCCCGTTCGACCTTTACCGCTTCCATAACCTCGGCGAACTGGCGGCAGCCTATTGTTTCGTCGAGGACTGGCCGGCCGCGATCGCCACGGCCGAGCGCTCGCTCAATCTGTCGCCGGGCTACTTCTACGCCAGGTTCCTGAAGATAGGCGCCCTGTCTAGAAGCGGCCGCCACGACGAAGCGTTGCGGGAACTCGCAATTTTCATGACCAGACATCCCGACTTCTCGGAGCAGAGGATACGTTGGATACCGTTCGTCGACGCCGCGAAGAACAATTTCCTGATCGCGAATTTCGACCAGGCCAAGTCCTTTGCATGATCATTTTCGGGGGACACAAACGACTGTGAGCGAATTCACATACGCCGGACGATCGCAAACCTAGGCCATGAGGTTGCCGGCAGCGCAATGACGTGCACAGCCGGGGGGCTTGAACGCGCATGATCAAATTGAAGTATTTCGACGCCGTCCGCGCGGCCCAGAAGAACCAGCGTCCGGTTGTTGACATGCCGCCGTTCGACATCGACCGGCTCCGGTCCAAGGGCGGTCTTGCGGCCTGGATCGCCGGCGCCCTTCTGGGCGATCCGCGCTGGCTGCTGGCGCTGCTGCGCCGTTTCTGGCCGAACCTTGCCTTCGGCAACTTCCTGCTCGTCACCAAGGGCGCCGATGTGCGCGACATATTGGAGCGCGGCGACGAGTTCGAAACGCCTTACGGGCCGGAAATGACGGAACTGGCCAGGGGGTCGAACTTCATCCTCGGCATGCAGGACGGCGCGGCCTACCGGCAGATGAAGTCGGCGGTGCTGAGCGCGTTCCCGCCGGCGGAAGTCGAAGCCACCGTGAGGCCGATCGCCGAGCGTCATTCACGCGACATCATGACCCGCGCCAGCCCAGGCTTCGACGCCATAGCCGGACTGATGAAGATCGTGCCGGTGCGCATCTGCCGCGACTATTTCGGTCTCGAGATCGACGACGAGACGGAGTTCGCCGAATGGTCGATCGCGCTGAGCGCGCTGTTCTTTTCCGATCCGCTGGCAAGCCCCACGACGCGCCAACTCGCGGTCGTCGGCGGCGACCGCCTGATCAAGGTGATCGACCGTTCGATCGCCGCGGTCAGGGAGAGGGCAGGGAAGGATGAGCGGCCGCTGGCGCGCCTCGTCGCATTCATGGACCAGGGGCGCCTTTCGCTGCCCGACATCCATTCGATCATGCTCGGCATGGTGGCCGGTTTCGTGCCTACCAATGTGCTGGCCGGCGGCAACTGCCTGGATGTCATCCTGTCACGGTCCGATGCCCGGCAGGCCCTCGACGCGGCGATCGCCGCAGGCGACACCGGGAAACTGGACCGGGCGATCCTGGAGGCCATGCGCTTCAAGCCGATCTGGGTTGGCCCTTGGCGCTATACCGCGCGCGATGCCACCATCGGCAAGGGCACGCGCCGCGAGCGCCTCGTGAAAGCCGGGACGGTGGTGATGCCGGCGACGCTGTCGGCCATGTTCGATCCGGAAATCGTGCAACGGCCGAACGCGTTCGATACCTCGCGGCCGCACCGCGACTATATGGTCTTCGGCCATGGGATTCATCTGTGCATCGGCGCCGAGATCGCACGGATCCAGATCGGCGAGTGCCTGCGCGCCCTGTTCAGCAAGCCGAAGCTCAGTCGTATGCGCGGCAGGGCCGGCAAGATGGTCGATGTCGGCGCTTACCCGGCAAATCTGCAGGTCGATTTCGAACGCCCGGAGCTTTGCGCCACCGTCGATCAGTCGATGGTGACGGTCGTCTGCCCGATTACCCATGGGATGCCGCTCGATGCGGTGCGCGACAAGGTGGCCGCGCTCGGCAATCCCGCGATCGACGAACTCGGCGACGCGCTGGACAAGGTCCGCACGATTCACTTCACCAGCTTGGCCGTCGCAACCACCGGAACGGACGAGCAATCGGGGCTCGAGGCTGGAGCGCTCGTGTTCGAGATATCCGGCGACGGCAGCGTCGATGACGTGATCGACGCCATGACGCGGGCCATCGGCCATCGGCTGAGGCCGATCTTCAGCGATGTGTGCGGCCTGCCCGATAGCGGTGCGCTGGAGGATTTCCTGAAGAAGCACCATATCGAGATATCACCGTCCTTCGGTAGCGCCGCGGGTCTGGTATTTTGCGGAACGCCGGGGCATTCGGTGCCGCGGATACTGGCCGAGGCCAAGCTCGCCGACACCGTTCGCGCGGTCGTCGAGCAGCCACGCAAGGGCACCGGCGACGCTCCTGAGGTTCTCGACGAGGCGCGGCGGCATCTTCGATCGCTGGGAACATTCGCCTGGGCTTTCGAGCCGGCCGAAAGCCTGCTGGAAAAACCACCGGGCAATTGGGGGCGAGCCTTGATGACGACGCTGCTGGTGCCGCCCGTTCTCGCGATCGTGGCGGCCGTCTGGGCCGCATGTTGGTACATGACCTACCGTGTGGTGTTCGATCGGCCCATCGACATCAGCGCCCATGAGATATCCTTCACGGCCATTGCCATAGCATTGACGTCGCTTCTGTTGTCGGCGCTTGGACTACTGGCGGCGGCGGCGTCGGTCGTTGGCCTTTGCTTCTGGATGCTGCGGCGCATGGAGGACAAGGATCGGCCGGAAAGCGCGTCGGTCGGCATATCCACCCTGAATGAGATTCTCGCCAGGGAAGACCACGCCGCGCAAAACAACCTGACCGCGATCTCGACAATGAAAGCCGGCATTTTGAGGCGCCTGGCGCTCAGGCTTTCCTTCTACCTGATCTCGATATCGGCCCAGAAAGTGTTCAAGCCGGGCTTTCTCGCCACCATCAACACCATTCATTTCGCCCGCTGGGTATTGCTCCCCGGCACGGACAAGTTGATGTTCTTCTCCAACTACGGGGGGAGTTGGGAAAGCTATCTCGAGGATTTCATCGCCAAGGCCGCCGCCGGTCTGACAGGCGTGTGGAGCAACACCGAAGGCTATCCCCGCACGCGCTGGCTCTTCCTCGACGGCGCGCGGGACGGCGACCGCTTCAAGCGCTGGGCGCGACGCCAGCAGGTGCCGACGCTGTTCTGGTATTCCGCCTATCCCCATCTCAACACCACACGCATACGCATCAATTCCAGGATCAGGCGCGGTATTGCTTCCGCCGTCGGCAACGAGGCGCGCGACTGGCTAAGCCTGTTCGGTTCGCTGCCGCGTCCGGTGACAGAAACAACCGCCATTCAAAAAACCGGCTCGTTGCTGGCCAGYGTCAGTTCCGCCTTTCCGGCGCCMCTGGAGCAGCAACTGGAGACCGGCGAGATCCAGTCTATCTTCTTCGGCCCGTTCGGCCCGCTCGGCTATGCGCATATGATCGCGATCCGGGTGCCGGAAAAATTGCCGGCGTCCAAGCGGAAAGCCTGGCTCGACTTCGTCCTCGAACAGACGAGCTTCGGCGAAGCCAAGCCGGCCGGGCGAGCGATGACGGTGGCCTTTGGTCCAGGCGGTCTGCGGCAGCTCGGGCTCGACGAGGGCGTGGATGACGATCCGCTAAGCACGTTCCCGGTCGCGTTTCGCCACGGCATGGGTCATCCCGGGCGCGCGCGGATCCTGGACGACCAAGGCTCTGACGCGCCCGACAAATGGGAGTGGGGGGCGCGGCACAAGCCGGTGGACGCGGTCATCGTCTGCTACGCGGAAGGGCTGGAAGCATTGGAGGCCGAGGTCGCCGCCGTGAAGCGAAAGACGACCGGCGCGGGGATGAAGGTCGTCGCGGAACTGCCGCTCGCCGTAAATCGGAATCCGCCCGGAGCGGCCGTGGAATCGTCAAACGCGGCCAAACGCAACGGCAAGCCGGAGCGCCAGACCGCTTACGAGCATTTCGGGTTCGCCGACGGCATTTCGCAGCCGATCGTCCGGGGCACGATGCGCGCCAACACGGGCGCCGCGCCTTTGCACCTGGTCGCGCCCGGCGAATTCCTGTTCGGCTATCGCGACGAACACGGCTTCTATCCGTCCTCGCCTTCGGTAAGCGCGGCGCGCGACCGCGACGGTATCCTTTCGCAGGTGCGCCGCAGCCGGCTGATTCCAGGCTTGCCCGCGCCGCCGCGGGATTTCGGCCGCAACGGCTCATTCCTGGTCGTTCGTCAGTTCRAGCAGCATGTCGACACGTTCAACGACTATTGCAAARCGGCCGCGGCTCAGGTTGCGCGCGAAAACGAGGGGCGGTCCGTCACGCCGGACTGGGTTGCGGCCAAAATGCTCGGCCGCTGGCAGAACGGCAGCTCGCTGGTGCGCAATCCGGATCGTCCGGGGCGTGCCATCGACAACGACTTCGCCTCCGGCGCCGAGGACCCGCAAGGGCATCGCTGTCCGCTCGGCGCCCACATACGCCGTTCCAACCCGCGCGATTCGCTCGGCGAGGACCGCGAGACGCAAATCAGCATCGGCAAGCGTCACCGCATCCTGCGTGTCGGACGCACCTATGAAAAGAAGGACAAGGGCGGCAAGATCGAGAAGGGGCTACTCTTCATGTGCCTCAACGCCGACATCGAGCGCCAATACGAATTCATCCAGCAGACCTGGGTTTCGTCGAACTCGTTCCAGGGGCTCGTCGGCGAAAAAGATCCGACAATAGGTTCGCGYCACGGCRGCGACCGGTTCTCGATCCCGTYCTGGGAAAAGGTCACCGTGCTCAAGGATATTCCGCAATTCGTCACCACGAAGGGCGGCGGCTATTTCTTCATGCCGAGCCGGTCGGCGTTGCGTTACCTGATGTCGCGGCTCTGATTCGGGCCAGCAATCGCTCAGTCGTCGTCCTGCGATTCGGCGATGTGGTTCAGCGCGGCGGCGTTGGTGATACGTAGCCCGCCACGCCTGATGGCGATCATCTGCCGGTTGCGCCAGTCGTTCAGCGTCTTGTTGACCGATTCGCGCGTCGCTCCGAGGAACTCGCCGAGTTCGGACTGGGAGATCGGGATCCAGCCGGCGGGATCGGCCATGACGCCGCTCAGGAACACCAGCCGCTTCGCCAGCCTGGCCTCGATGCCGAAAAAGGCCTGGTCGCCGAGTTCGCCGCTGACCCAACGCAGCCTGGCACACAAAAGCTCGATCATCGCGCGCGCAAGTGGCGGGTTTTTCTCAATGCGGTCAAAGAGTTGAGTTCGGCTGAGAGAAACCAGCTCGCAAGCGGTCAGGCAGATCGCGGTTGCCGTTCGCGGGCGTCCGTCAAGGGCGCCGATTTCGCCGATAAGGCTACGCGACAGCTCTATGTTGGCTACCAGTTTCTGGCCGCCCGGTGAATAGATCGAGATCTCGACGGTGCCGCTCATCACGCCGTAAATGCGGTCCGAGGTATCCTCCTGGACGAACAGATGCTGGCCAGCGGCATAGCGCTCGAGCTTGCAACCCGCGAAAAGCAGGTCGAACTGGCGCGGATCGATCCGCGCCAGGCGCGGCAGGTCGGTGCCATCGGTCGCGCTGGCTGGTGACATTGTGCGATTCCGCCTCTCGTTAGGCGGAAATTGTAGGACAAGTGCGTGCTCGATCAAAGTCAGTCTCCTTTGCTAGCGGCAATCTCCCCGCGAATAGGTTTGGCTTGAATAGTCGGCAAACATATATCGCGACGAGAAGATGCGGGGCTCACTGGCGGGTGGACCGATCTTCGAAACACCGTCCACGCGCGTTGGATGGAGGTAGCCCACGCGCGCGGACGGCAAACCAAAATGATTGGGTGATCGAAATATCTTTTACGAGAATTCCCCTGAGGCTCGGATGTACCGTTCGAATCCGTCAGGAGATCAATGCTTTCCGGCCAATACCTGCGCGTAAAACCGCCAACTGTATGTGAAGGCGCTCACACAGAAGTGTCACCCGGCGGCCTCCGAAAAACCTTCGGCACACGCAGCCGATGCCGGGCTCGTCAAGGTTCAGCCCGATTGCTGAAACGCGAAAACCGATCTAATGGATCGCGCGGCTGATTGAGGGCAGCCATCAACCGCGTTCCGATAGGTCGCCGCCCCATGCCTGATCAGTTCTTGCGCTTCGTCGCATTCCTCGCCGCTGTGCTGGCCCTGCTGTGCGCCGGGTTCCATTTCCACCAGGGCAACGTCATACCCACGCTCTATTTCATGGCCAGCGCCATTCTGGTGACGGCGGTTACGCATTTGAGCGTGCGCAAGGGGGTGATCTGATCACCCACGGACACCGCAGCTTCTATGAGGGATTCTTGGAAGCGAAACATCCAACCGGCTGAAGAAGTTGGATGGTGGGCGATGCAGGGATTGAACCTGCGACCCCACCCGTGTGAAGGGTGTGCTCTCCCGCTGAGCTAATCGCCCGCTCACTGGCGCGAAGGCCGAAGCGAGCCGCGATATAAGGGAGGCGGGTGCGCGAAGTCAAGGCGATCCGCCGTCGTTATCCCGCGGATTGATTTCGGCCCTCCCGCGCCTGGCGCTCAACCTGCGGCGGCGATCAGCCGTTCCGCCAGAGCCGGCGTCAACGTATCGAAATGCGAAATCACCAGAGTGGGTTCGAACTCGCGCACATGGCGGTCGGTGTAGCCGAAATCGACGGCCACCACCGGGATACCAGCCGCTTTGGCGGTGTCGATGTCGGTCTGCGAATCGCCAACCATCACAGCGTTGTGCGGGTCACCGCCCGCAAGCCTGATCGTCTCCGTCAGGTGGCGCGGATCGGGCTTGCGGAAGGCAAAGGTGTCCTGGCCGCAGATCGCGGCGAAGTATTTTTCCAAGCCTAGCGCCCCGATGAGCGCGACCGAATTTGCCTCATATTTGTTGGTGCAGACCGCCATGMGGTAACCGGCCGTCTGGAACCGGTCGAGCGCCTSGACGACACCCGGGTAGGGGCGAGATTTGCCGGGAATGTTCAGCGTGTAATGGTCCAGGAACAGTTTCAGCAGCCGGTCGTGCTCTTCGGCCATCAGCGATTTGTTCTGGGCCGCATGCGCGCGCTCGATCATGACGCGACCGCCCTGGCCGACGAAGCGTTTGAAACCGGTCTCGTCGACCGCCGCGAGCGCGCTCGCGGCCAGGCTGTGGTTGAGGCTGTCGAGCAGGTCAGGCGCGGTATCGATCAGGGTCCCGTCGAGGTCGAACACGATCATCGGTCGGGTCATGGCCAGTCCTGCAGCGATTGAGCTGCCGCAGCCGATACAGGCTGCGCCGTATTCAGGCAAGGCCACTCGACCGGTCCACAGCAGAGCCTTTGACGGGGCAGGTAAAAATGCTAGGAGGCGCGCCAAACCAAGCGAAATCGGGGCTCCGCATGGATGCGAGGCAGTTGAAAGTCGAGGCGGCGCGGGCGGCCCTTGCCCATGTCGGCGGCGGCATGCGGCTCGGCATCGGCACCGGCAGCACGGCCGAGGAATTCGTGCGGCTGCTGGCCGAGAAGGTCGTGACCGGCCTCAGCATCGTCGGCGTGCCGACCTCGGAGCGCACCGCGGCGCTCTGTCGCGAACTCGGGGTGCCGCTGTCGACCCTGGAGGAAACCCCCGAGCTCGATCTTACCGTCGACGGCGCCGACGAGGTCGACCCGGACCTGACGCTGATCAAGGGCGGCGGCGGCGCGCTGCTGCGCGAGAAGATCGTCGCCGCGGCCTCCGATCGCATGATCGTCATTGCCGACCGCTCCAAGATGGTCGGGACACTCGGCCGGTTTCCCTTGCCGATCGAGGTCAATAAATTCGGCCTGCGCGCCACCGAAATCGCGATCGCCGCGGCCGCCGCGGACCTCGGTCTTTCAGGCCCCATTACATTGAGGATGACGGGAAGCCAGCCATTTGTTACAGACGGCGGCCATTTTATCCTCGATGCATCTTTTGGCCGCATTCCGGATACAAGAGCGCTTTCGCATGCTCTCTTCGCCATTCCAGGCGTTGTCGAGCACGGTCTATTCATCGGGCTGGCGTCAACGGCCATCATCGCCGGCGGCGACGGCATCCAAACCGTCCATGCCGCCCGAAAACCAGGGAGTTCTATCGACCATGATGTTGCATAAACGGGTTCGCCGCCTTTCGACCATTCTGGCGGCCTCGGTTGTCCTTGCGCTGTCCTCGCCGGCGTTTTCGCAGGATGTCAGCGAATCGCATCTCAAGGCAGCGCGGGCGGCGGTGGCCGCGATCCACGCGACCGACCCCTTCGACAACATATTGCCGCAGGCAGCGGCGGCGCTCGAGAACCAGTTGATCCAGAAGAACCCCGACATGCAGGAGCTGATCGGCAAGACCGTGACCGAGAAGGCCATGGCGCTGGCGGCGCGCCGGGCCGACCTCGAGAAGGAGGCGGCTCTCGCCTACGCCAAGGTGTTCTCCGAAAAGGAACTCAAYGACATCGCCGCGTTCTACAGCTCCGATTCCGGCAAGAAGCTGCTGGACAGCGGCCCGGCGGTCWCGCGCGACCTGGTGAAGGCAGCCGACATCTGGCAGAACGGCGTCGCCCGCGACCTCGCCCAGCAGGTTGGCGAAACGCTCGCCGCCGCCGCCAAGGCCGCGGCGCCGGCCACGCCGGCACCGGCACCAGCGCCGGATGCCACGGCTCCAGCCGACAACGCGGCGCCCGCTGACAACACAGCCCCGGCCGACAGTTCGGCGCCCGCTGACGATTCGCAGAATTGATCCACTCCACGCCGGCCCACAGCCGCTGGACCAGAGAAGCCCGGGTTTCCCGGGCTTTTCTTTTGCCTCCCGGCAGCCTACCTCTGGCGCGAACATCCTCTCAGCGCAGGAGCCCGACCGATGGCCGGTTACGATTACGACCTTTTTGTCATTGGCGGCGGCTCGGGCGGGGTGAGGGCGGCCCGCATGGCGGCGGCGCTCGGCAAGCGGGTTGCTGTCGCCGAGGAGTATCGCTTCGGCGGCACCTGCGTCATTCGCGGCTGTGTGCCGAAAAAGCTCTATGTCTATGCTTCGCAGTTTCCCGAGCATTTCGCCGATGCCGCCGGCTACGGCTGGACGGTTCCGGAAGCCAGTTTCGACTGGCCRACCCTTGTCGCCAACAAGGACAAGGAGATCGCSMGGCTCGAGGCGATCTACAAGAAGAAYGTCGAGGGCGCCGGCGGCCAGACTTTCCATTCGCGCGCCATGCTTGTCGATCGCCACCACGTGTATCTGGTCGCCGAGGACCGAACCGTCAGCGCCGACCAGATTCTGATCGCAACCGGCGGCAGGCCGGCGCCGCATCCGGCATTGGCCGGTCATGAGCATTGCATCTTCTCCAAYGAAGCCTTCGACCTCGAGCAACTGCCCAAGGCGATCATGATCGAAGGCGGCGGCTATATCGCCGTCGAATTCGCCAACATCTTCCATGGGCTCGGTGTCGAGACCACGCTGGTCTACCGCGGCAAGGAGATCCTCAGCCGCTTCGACATGGACCTGCGCCGCTCACTGCACGAGACCATGGAGAAGAAGGGTATCAGGATCCTTTGCCATGCGGTTTCGGAATGGGTCCGCAAGACACCCGAGGGCAGGCTGGATGTGTTGCTGACCGGCGGCCAGACGCTGACGGTCGACCAGGTGATGCTGGCCATCGGCCGCATTCCCAACACCGAGAATATGGGGCTGGAAGGCGTCGGCGTGGAACTCGGCAAGACCGGCACCATTGTCGTCGACCAATATTCACGCACCAATATCGACAATATCTGGGCGATCGGCGACGTCACGCATCGCGTGCAACTGACGCCGGTCGCGATCCATGAGGCGATGTGCTTCATCGAGACCGCGTTCAAGGACAATCCTACCGCGCCCGACCACGACACCATTCCGACGGCGGTGTTCTCACAGCCGGAGATCGGCACCGTCGGGCTGTCGGAAGACGAGGCGGCCAAGCGCTATTCCGACATCGAGGTCTATCGAGCCTCCTTCCGTCCGATGCGGCACACACTGTCAGGGCGCAAYGAGAAAATGCTGATGAAGCTGGTGGTCGACGGCGCGTCCAGAAAGGTGGTCGGTGCTCATATCCTGGGCCCGGATGCGGGCGAGATGGCGCAGCTTCTCGGCATTCCGCTGAAGGCCGGCCTGACAAAGGACGATTTCGACCGCACCATGGCCGTGCACCCGACCGCCGCGGAGGAGTTGGTCACCATGTACAAGCCGACCTATCGGGTGAAGAACGGCGAACGGTTGGAATAGACGCGCTGATTGCGTGCGAYTGCTATTTCTGCTTCAGCCGGCGGGAGAAGCGGAGCCATTTGTCTTCGGTTGGCCGCGGCTGCGCGAGGATGGTCGTGAGCTCSCGAGGAAGGCTGGGAGCGAGCGGCTTCTTGGTSGCGACGCCGTCGGCGATCGAGACCAGGCTATGGTAGAATTCTTCGCCCGTGAGCGARCGCGGCGGCACCGCCTCGTGCATCACGCTGATCACCGTGACATCGGGACAATTGTCCCTGATCGCCTGATGGAAGGCGATCTTGCCTTCCGGATCGAGAGCGCCGGTCGCTTCGTCGAGGAAGAGCAGGCCCGGTTGCTGCAGGATGATGCGGGCAACCACCAGCTTCTGCTTCTGGCCGCCGGATAGAACCTGATCCCAGATCTTGCCCTCGCGGCTTTCGTCGGCCAGATGTCCGATGAAGTCACCGAGGCCGGCCTTGTACAACGCCGCCGCCACTTGCGTGTCGCTGTGATCGTCCTCCGAGCCGGGCAGGCAGACCAACTGCTTCAGCGAGACCTGCTGCAGCTTGACCTCCTGGGCGGCATAGAAACTCGTCACGCCCTCCGGAAACACGATCGTCCCGCGGCCATAAGGCCACAGACCGTTGATGGCCTTGATCAGCGAGGTCTTGCCGCTGCCGGACTCGCCCTTGAAGAAGGTCCATTCGCCACGGCGGAAGCGCAGGTTCGCGGCGCTGAGGAAAGGCGTTGCATCCTCGCCCTGATGCGCCAGCTCGAGCTTCTGGATGGTCAGGCCGAACACCGGGTTCTGGCTGCCGTAACTGAAGTCGGAGCGGCCGGTCTGCCGGTAGAACTCCTGTGGCTGCTGGACGTTTTCGATCGCACTGGCGAGTTCGGTCACGCGCTGGCTGTTGGCGCGCAATGTCGCGATCGCCGGCATCACATGGATGAACCAGGAGCACTGGCTGATCAGCTGCGCGACCATCTCGGAGCCGGTGATGTAGCCCTTGTAGTCCAAGCGGCTGTGGATAAACGGCACGAGGCCAGGCCCGTAGGCGACAATGCGCGCCCCGATAAAATTGTAGATCAGCTCGAACGACATGTAGCTGCTGTTGACGATGTTCAGCCGTCCCCAGGTTTTGTCGATATCGACATACAGCTTGTCATGCATTGCCTTTTGCACGTCTTCGCCTTGAGAGGCGGCGACATGGAAGCTGCGGCGCAGGAACGTCGTCAGTTCGCTGCGGAAGCTGCCCTCGGCCTTCTGCATGCGGATGTTGAGGCGTTCCAGCAGACCGCCGAGTTTGACGGCGATCCAGGTGTTGAGCGGCACATAAGTGGCGACCGCCAGAAAGGCCAGGACGGCGCTGCCATAGCCGCCGAGGAACTCCAGACCTTTGACCTCCACCGATGACTGCAGCAGGTTCTGGCCAATGAAGTAGAGCGACGTTGCAAGGCCCAGCACGCCCATGGCGAGGCCGATCGCGCCGCCGGTCATGTCCTTGATCGATTCCTGAATACGCTGGTCGATGTTGTCGGGGGCGACGATACCGCCGGCCACCGAACCGTGCTGGGCGTGGAAATGGGTATGGTTGCCGTCGAGCAGAGCCTGATTGAACTGGCCGTTCAGCCAGCCCCGCCATTTTCGGTGCAGGGTTGCCGAGACAAGATTGCGCACACCGGTGAAGCCGGCGTCCTTGAGCACGACCAGCAGCACCAATATGCCGGCATTGGTCAGGATKGTCTGCAGCGGGCGGGTGTTGGCGGCATCGTGGAAGAAGGCGATCGAATTGACCAACTCGCCCGAAGCCATGGCGAACCAGACGCTGGCCTTACTCGACAGAGCGGTCAGCAGCGCGATGACAAGGGTGAGCGTCCAGGCTTCCTTCCAGCGGTCGGAGAACCAGTAGGCTCGCATCAGCCCCCAGAATGTGCGCATCGACGATACCGGCGTCAGGGGCGAGGGCTTGGCCTCGCTTAGTGTCTGCTCCGGTACTGCACGTCGCGGTCTACCGACCCGAATCACGATCCCGCCCAAACCTTTCTTGGTTTTGTTACACAGGGTAACACCAATTGATCATTTTCTATTAATTTTCTCCCGGCGAATGTGAATCCGGCCACCCCGCGTTGCGGCAAGGCAACAGGAAAGCGTCGCCGCCGGGGCAGTCAAAGCACCAATATTGCTAATGATTTCAGGTAGTTGTGGCGAAACCGAAGATCGCGCCGCAGTTTCCCTAAGGGAAGCCGGTAACACGGTTTTGTGAACCCGATTTCATGCCGAAGAGATCAGAAATGTTGTCCCGAGCCGACCGGGATTGCGGAAAGAACATGGCCCCGGAGTGCATCGGGGCGTCTGCCTCGGCCTTTCCTGGCGGCCAAACATGTCTTGAGATTCGACGCTGACCTCGCCGTCACGGGCGCGACCGTGGCAAAGGCGAAATAGGCGGGTTCAGCTCGCCGTTTCCAGCTCACCGCGCGCCTTGGCCTGGGCGATCTGGCGGATCGCATCGGCAAGCGTATCGGCATCCTGCGCGCCCATGACGGCATATTTGCCTTCGAGCAGGAAGCAGGGCACCCCGGTAATGCCCATGCGCGCAGCGGTCGCGATCTCGTTGCGCACGGAGGCGACGTCGGCATCGGTCGGAAGCAGTGTCTCGACCACCGATGCATCCATGCCGGCCTGGCGGGCGGCTTCGACCAGCACGGCGTGATCGCCCAGATTGGCGCCTTCCTCGAAATTCAGTTGGAAGAGGCGGCGCACCAGCCGGTTCTGCACGTCCTCGCCGGCGGCTCCCGCCCAGCGGATGGCGCGATGCGCATCGAGCGTGTTGGGCGCGACTTTGATGGCRCCGAAAGCAAAGCTGATGCCTTCCGCCTCGCCGAGCGGTTCGATGCGGGCGTGGATTTGCCGGATGCGCTCCTCGCTGCCGAACTTGCCCAGCATGTATTCGAGGCGATCCATTCCCTTGGGCGGAATGGTCGGGTCGAGCTGGAAGGGCCGCCAGCGGACRTGCACTTCGACATCGTCGSTGGCGGCGATCGCCTTGTCGAGCCGCTTCTGRCCGATGAAGCACCAGGGACAGACGACATCGGACACCACATCGATGGTGATGGCGTTCTGCGCGCTCATGCTCGTCTCCTTCTTGTCGTTGTTGCCCCAGTCGGGTTTGCCTCGGCTGGGTCGCCTCAGTTGGGCTTCCGCCACCAGGTCGGCTTCTGATTGCCGAATATGGGGGTCTTTTGCGGATGTTCCAGATAGGCCCAGTAAGCGAGCCATTGCTGTGAGTTATATTGCATCGGAACGATGTAGTTGCCCGATATCAGCAACCTGTCCAGGACCCGGACCGCGGCGACATAGTCTTCCTTGGTCTGGGCGTTGAGCATCGCGTCGATCGCTGCGTCGACGGCGGGATCGGCGACGCCGGCCAGATTGAACGTTCCTTCCTTCATGGCTTCGGAGGAAGCCCAGCGTCCAACCTGCTCGCTGCCGGGCGACAGGGAATTGCTGAAGCCGCTSGCGCCGACCAGCACCTCGAAATCGAAACGTTGCTTGCGTGACTGKATCTGATCGCCGTCGAGCGTGCGAATGGTGACTTTGATGCCGATCTTCTCCAGCGTTCGCTGATAGATGGTCGCGAGACGCTCCTCGTCCTGCGAAGAGGCGATGATCTCGAAACCGAACGGATTTCCCTTCGGATCGACCAGCGTCCCGTCCTGCACAYGATAACCGGCRCTGTTGAGCAGGTCGAAGGCCGCTCKCAGCACCTTCCGRTCCTGACCCGAKCCATCGGTAACCGGCGGCCGCCAGGTGCCGTCCATGACGTCGGGRGGCACRCGGCCCGGGTAGGGGGCAAGCAGCGCCTTCTCGCGATCGTTGGCGACATGGCCGAGCGCGGAAAGCTCCGAATTCTGCCAATAGCTCATGGTGCGGTTGAACTTGCCGTCGAACAGGTTCTTGTTCGCCCATTCGAAGTCGTAAAGCATGCCGAGCGCGCGCCGCACGACCGGATTCTGGAATTTCGGCAATCTGGTGTTGAACAGGAAGCCCGTCACAACGGGTGGAATGCCTGTGTCGAAATACTCCGCCTTTACCTCGCCCCTGCGGAAGGCGGGGAAATCGATGTCGCGTTCGCGCTTGACCGGATCGGCCTGTTCGTCCGTAGAGCAGATGCCCTTCTTGAAAGCTTCCGTCTTGGCGTTGTCGTTGAGGAAATATTCGATCGTGATCTGATCGAAATTGTCGAAGCCACGCTTGGAGGGGATGTCCTTGCCCCAATAATCCGGATTGCGCTTGAAGACGATGCGCTGACCGGGCTGCACGTTGTCGACGGTGTAGGGGCCGCTACCGACCAAAGGCTTCAAGGTCGTCTTGTCGAAGGTATCCTTGTCGAAAGCGTGCTTTGGAATGATCGGCGTCAGCGCGATAATCAACGGAAATTCGCGATTGGCCTTGTCGTTGAAGGTAAATTTCACGCTGTGCTCGCCCGTCTTTTCCAGCTTGGCGATCATGCCCATGCGAGCGTTGTACGGTGGGCGCGCCTTGTCGGTGAAGACATCGTAGGTGAACAGCACGTCCTCCGGCGTGACCGGCTGGCCGTCCGACCATCTTGCGTTGGGGTTGAGATGGAATTCGATGCTCTTACGCTCCGGATCCATGTCGGCGCTGTCGGCGAGCAGGCCGTAGAGGCTGAAGGGCTCGTCGTAGTTGCGCTGCATCAGCGGCTCGAAGACGAGATTGCCGTATTCCACATCGATCATGCCGCGAGCGGTCGTGCGCAGGCTTTTCAGGATGAACGGATTGAGGTTGTCGAAGGAGCCGACGACGCAATAGGTGACGCTGCCGCCCTTCGGCGCGTCGGGATTGACGTAGTCGAAATGGGTGTAATCAGGCGGCAGTGCCAGCTCGCCCTGCATGGCAATGCCGTGCTTCGGCTCCGACTGGGCCGGAAGGAGCGAAAGGGCCAGAAACGAGGTCGCGGCGATCAGCCGAACGAGAACGCGGTCCATGACCGTCTCCTTGCCGGGCGGCTTTTGTGATTCGGGCATGCACCCTAGAGCATTTCGCCCTTCGATTGAATCGGGCGCACCGGAGGTGCCGCTATCAAGAAATCCTGCCCGGCGCGAAAAACCGGATGCCGGATGAACCCGTAAGAATCGCTGGAACCGGGGCTGGATTCGGCGCCGCTGGCAGTGTAACACGCGCTCCGAAGTCATGCTGTTGCCTCATTTCGGCAACAGGTAGCTGGACCACACGGCACGACGAGGCCGGTTCCCGGGATCATTTGAGAGGAAAGTGCACCATATGACGAGCAACGCGTACCGCCTTTCGGTGCTGGCCGCAGGCGTGGTCGGCGTTCTGGGCGCCGGGCTTTTCACCGCCTCGGCGCAGCAACAGCCGCCGCAGGGCTGGTTCAAGGCCTGCGCCAAGCAGGAAGACGTCGATATCTGCAACGTGCAGAACATCGTCACGGCTGGCAATGGCCAGCTCGTCACCAGCGTTGGCCTCATCGAGATCAAGGGCAAGGTGAATCGCAAGGTGTTTCAGGTGACGGTCCCGACCGGCCGCATCATTGGCGCCGGCATCGGCCTGCAGATCGACACGGGCAAGGCGCAGAAGCTCGAATACGTGGTCTGCTTCCCCGACCGTTGCGTGGCCGAAGTGCCGCTGACCGACCAGCTTGTCGGTTCGTTCAGGAAGGGAAAAGCGCTGACGCTTACGTCGATCAACTTCCAGAACCAGCCGAACCCGATAAAGGTCGCGCTGCAGGGCTTCGGCGAGGCTTATGACGGCCCTCCGCTGCAGCAGTCGGATATCGACGACCGCCAGAAGAAGTTGCAGGACTTCGTCGCCAAGAACAATCAGGACTTCGCAAAGAAGCTCAAGGAAGAGCAGGACAAGGCGAAGACCGCGAACTGATGGCCCCGAGGGCGTCTGCACAAGAGCAAAAGCGGGGCATTTGCCCCGCTTTTTTGTTGCGATCGGGTCCGTGCTTTAATGCTTCGACTGGCGCTTCGGCTCGTAGCGGCCGTCGGGCAGCTTGTCGAACATTTCGCCGATCTGCGGATGGTGCACCGGCTCGCCTGACCGGTCTTCGAGCAGGTTCTGCTCGGACACGTAAGCGATGTATTCRGTCTCCGAGTTCTCGGCGAGAAGGTGGTAGAAGGGCTGATCCTTGCGAGGACGCATATCCGCGGGAATGGCTTCGTACCATTCCTCGGTGTTGGCGAACTGCGGATCGACATCGAAGATCACGCCACGGAACGGGAACAGCCGGTGACGAACCACTTGTCCGATCGCGAATTTGGCCGTCTTCATCGCGCGCTCACCACTCGGCGCCATTTGCGTCATATGTACTAAGACCTTGAAATTACACCTGTCAGCGCAGAAATCGACCCCGACTTTTGGCTGGTGGCCTATTTGGCTGAGATGCCGCCWCAATTCAATGCCGGGCGCTGCTGCCCTTGGAGCCGAGGACCCGGCGGATACATCGAAAGTCCGGGATGCCGCGCACGCTACCGTCCGGACTGCTTCCTCAGATCGCCGGCGAGCGCCTGGAACCCACTGCCGGGCCGTAATCCCTCGCGCATGAAGAACGCGCGCAATGGCGCGAAGCTGCCCAGAATATTGAGGCCRGCGCTGCGTGCAAGCTGCGCCGGCAGCATGTCGGACAACAGCGACATGTTGAGCAGGTTGACAGCGCTGCTGCGCGCCAGAATGTCGGGTCTGCGCCTGGTGTCGTAGGCGGCCAGGCTTCYCCTCGATCCCGGATCGTTACGGTTTTCGCYGGCGATTCCAATCAGGTCGTCAATATCCCTGATACCCAGGTTGAGGCCTTGCGCGCCGATCGGCGGGAAGACATGGGCGGCTTCGCCGACGAGCGCCACGCGGTTCTGCGCGAAACGGACGGGCGAGGCGGCCGACAACGGATAGACCTGACGACCAGGCTCGACCGAGACGCGGCCGAGCGTCGACCGCATCTGCTCCTCGACCCGCGCCGACAGCGTGGCGTCGTCCAGCCCGGCAAGTTCCTTGGCCGTCTCCGGCCTGACCACCCAGACAAGACTGGAGCGCCTGCCCGGCAGCGGAACCTGCGTGAACGGCCCGGTTTCGGTGTGGAATTCGGTCGAGACGAAGCCGTGCTCGCTGCGGTGAGCGAAGTTGAGAACGAGCGCGGACTGGGGATAGGGCCGCGCGGAAGCCCTTATGCCGGCGGCCTCCCGCGCCGGCGACAGACGCCCGTCGGCGGCGACCGCCAGCGCAGCCGAGGCTTCGCTGCCGTCCGCGAGGCGAGCATGCGCCAGGTCGGCGTCGAGCCGCCATGACTCGACCATCGATTTGCGCCACTCGATGCCCGCGTGGGCGGAAACGGCCCTGGCGAGCACCGGGATCAGGACTTTGTTGGGCAGATTGAGCCCGAACTGCTCTTCGCCGATTTCGCTGGCGCGAAAGGTTACGGTCGGACTGCGGATCAAGCGGCGGGTCGCGTCGACGATACGCATGACCTTGAGCGGAGCGGCCTCCGGCCTGAGTTCGTCGAGCACACGCAGCCTGTCGAGGATTTTCAGTGCCGGGTTCATAAGCGCGGTGGTGCGGCCGTCGCTGGTGGTTGCCTCGGGGCCTGCCAGCGTCACGGCAAAGCCCGCGTCGGCAAAACCGAGCGCGGCGATCAGGCCTGCCGGGCCGCTGCCGGCTATCAATATGCGAGCTTTGTCGTTCTGCCCCACGCCAAGCCTTCACAGTAACATGCGACCCGTAGGCCTATGACTTGGATATAGGTCAGGTAGGCCGGCTTGATCAACGCGGCGATTCGGCCCATTCGAGATGTCATGACTGGCCAGGAGCACGATTTCAGGCATCTCGACCGCGCTGGCCGCGCCACGGCAGGTCTTGCGCGCGGATCGAGGTTCGCGGTGATCGCCACGGTTGGCGCAGCTAGCGTCCTTGCCTGGCTTCTGCTCGTCGCCATGGCGACCCGGAGCGCCGACAGCCGCGCCGCCGGCGCGCCCGGCGATCCGCTGCTCAAATATCTGCCGCAGCTGCCGTTGCCCGATTTCCTCGACCGGTTCTTCAGCCTTTGTCTCGCGCCTGCTCCGCTTGCCGGCTCGGCGGTTGCGCAGGCTCTGGCGCTGGTGCTTATGTGGTTCCTGATGGCGGTGGCGGCGATGCTGCCTTCGGCGGCGCCGTTGATCCGCACCTATCGCGAGATCGCCGATACGGCCAATCTCAAGGGCGAGCCGGTCGTCCACCCGCTTGTTCTGGTCGCGGGATACCTTACCGCCTGGTTTGCCGCGTCCGCGGCATTCGCGGTACTGACGCTCGCCGTCTACGCTTTCGCGGCCTCGGGACAGATGCTCGATCCGGTCGTGGGATCGGCCGGCGCCGCCGCTCTCCTGATTGCAGGCGTCTATCAGTTCACCGGATTGAAACAGGCCTGCCTGAAGAAATGCCGCAACCCGTTTTCGGTGCTGTTTGCCAACTGGAGCGCGAAGCCTTGGCGTATCTTCCGCCTSGGAGTGGCGCAGGGCGCATGGTGTCTCGGCTGCTGCTGGGCGCTGATGCTGGTGATGTTCGCCGTGGGCGCCATGAACATCTTCTGGATGGCGCTGATCKGCCTGTTCACCCTGATCGAAAAACAGACGCAGGGCAGGGTGGCAAGCAGGCTGGCCGGTGCGATACTGCTTGTATGGGCAGCYGCCCTGCTATTAGTTTCGGCGTGAGGGAGAATTCGATGACGGATCAAAGCTGGGCGATGAAGGGAGAGCTGGTACTCTCCTGCAATTGCACGGTTTTTTGTCCGTGCGTGCTGTCGCTCGGCAGCCATCCGCCGACCGAGGGCTACTGCCAGACCTGGGCGGGTTTCCGCATCGATGCCGGGCATTTCGGCGAGGTCGATCTCTCCGGCCTCAACCTTGGCCTGATCATGGAAATCCCGGGCTATATGAGCCGCGGCAACTGGACGGCCGGACTGTTCATCGACCAGCGCGCGTCGATCTACGCGGTGAAGGCGATCACCAAGATATTCACCGGCAAGGCCGGCGGCACCACCTCCTTGCTCTCGATCCTCGTYGGAAAATTCCTCGGCGTCGAGCAGGTGCCGATCACCTATGAGACGCGTGACAAGACGCGTGTGTTCCAGATACCGAAGATCATCGACGGCGCGGTGACGCCAATTGCGGGCAAGGACCGCGAGAAGGATACGGTGATCACGAATTCCGAATACTGGATCGCGCCGGAAATCATCGTGGCGAAGTCCGACAAGAGCAAGATGCGCGCCTTCGGCCGCAACTGGAATTTCGCCGGCCGCTCGGCCGAAATCTGCAAGCTGGATTGGCGGGGACCGTGAGCAAGAACTCAGCGGCCAGGAAAGCGGCCAAGAAGATCGTRGAGCGGATTCCGCGGCCGAAGAAGAAAGTGACATGGCCGCAGGCACGCGCTTTTTCCGTGCACCTGCTCACCGCGTCCGGTTCGTTCCTGGCATTTCTCTCGCTGGTSGCGGCCAGCGAGCAACGCTGGACCGCGATGTTCTGGTGGCTGGGCCTCGCGCTCTTCGTGGACGGCATCGACGGGCCGATCGCCCGCAAGCTCGAGGTCAAGGAAATCCTGCCGACATGGTCCGGCGAGATGCTGGACAACATCATCGACTATGTGACCTACGTGCTCATCCCGGCTTTCGCGCTCTACCAGCGCGGCTTCATGGGCGAGAACCTGTCGTTCCTGTCGGCGGCGATAATAGTCATCTCGAGCGCGATCTATTATGCCGACACCGGCATGAAGACGAAGGAGAACTTCTTCAAGGGATTCCCGGTCGTCTGGAACATGGTGGTGTTCACGCTCTTCGTTATCGAGCCGGGACAGTGGGCTTCCTTTGCCGTGGTCGTTGTCGCCGGCATTCTGACTTTCGTGCCCATCAACTTCATCCATCCGGTGAGGGTGGTGAGGCTGAGGCCGCTCAATCTCGGCATGACGCTGTTGTGGTGCGCATTCGGCGCGCTTGCGCTGGCGCAGGCGGCGCTCGCGCATTTCTACAACAAGATCGGCGTGTTGGGCGAGCAGGTCAGCGACTTCATCAAGATCGGCATCACAGTGACCGGTCTCTATCTCGCATGCATTGGGGGGATCATGCAGTTTTTCCCCAATCTTGGCGCCAGGAAATCCTGATCCGAGAGAGTTTTGAGATGTCCAAGGCAATCCGCATTCACGCCCATGGCGGTCCCGAAGTCCTGACCTATGAGGATGCCGATCCAGGCCAGCCCGGCGCCGGGCAGATCCTCATCAGGCATACCGCCATCGGCCTCAATTTCATCGACATTTACTTTCGGACGGGCCTCTATCCGGCGCCCGGCGGTTTCCCGCTTGTTCCCGGCGGCGAGGCGGCTGGCGTGGTGCTCGCCGTCGGCGCCRGCGTCGACTGGCTCAAGCCCGGCGACCGCATCGCCTACGCCGTCAATGTCGGCGCCTACGCCGAGGAACGGGTGATYGCCGCCGACCGCGTGGTCAAGGTGCCCGACGGCATYAGCGACGAGCAGGCGGCGGSCATGMTGCTCAAGGGCATGACGGCCGAATATCTGCTGCGCCGCACCTACCAYGTGAAGGCGGGCGACACGATACTCTACCATGCCGCCGCCGGCGGCGTTGGTCTGATCCTCGGCCAGTGGGCCAAGCATCTCGGCGCGACCGTGATCGGCACGGCAAGCACGGCCGACAAGATCGAGCTCGCCCGTGCGCACGGCTTCGACCACGTCATCAACTACAAGGAGCAGGATTTCGTGGCCGGCGTTGCCGCGATCACCGCCGGTCGCAAATGCGACGTCGTCTACGATTCCGTGGGCAACGACACTTTCCCGGCTTCGCTTGATTGCCTGCGACCGCTCGGCATGTTCGTCAGCTTCGGCTCGTCGTCCGGGCCTGTCCCGCCTTTCTCGATGTCGCTCCTGGCGCAGAAGGGGTCACTCTTCGCCACCCGCCCGACGCTCTTCGTCTATAATGCCAGGCGCGAAGATCTGGAGGCGTCGGCACTGGCTTTGTTCGACGTGGTGCTGAGCGGCGCGGTCGAGATCAAGATCAACCAGCGCTACGCGTTGAAGGACGCGGCAAGAGCACAAGCCGATCTCGAAGGCCGCAAGACGACCGGCACAACGATCCTCGTCCCTTGAGCCGGCTGCCTTGTTTTTCGGCGTCCTGCCATGCCTGAAGGCATGGTTTGCCTGAGCGTTCTCCGGTTTTCTTGTGCTTGCAACAGGCCTATCTTACCCCTTGAGTTTCCGCTGAAATTCTTGAAGCTCTTTCAAGTTGGGTGCTGCTTTCCGATGGGAGCTGGCCGCGCATACCATGCTTTCGGGAACACAGAACATATCCGGGAACCCGGACGGGAGGCACTGTGAGTGCAAATCATGACAGGGCGAACCTGCTCGAGGTTCGTGGCCTTACCAAGATTTTTGGCACGCTGACGGCGTGCGACCAYATCGATCTCAATATAGCCAAGGGCGAGATCCACGCKYTGCTYGGCGARAACGGCGCCGGMAARTCGACGCTGGTSAAGATGTTGTTCGGGTCGCTCGAGCCCAACTCSGGYGAAATCTTCTGGGACGGCAWSGCCGTCAGGATCAYCAGCCCGGGCGTGGCGAAGAAGCTCGGCATCGGCATGGTGTTCCAGCATTTCTCGCTGTTCGAGGCATTGACKGCGGCGGAGAACATCGCGCTTTCGCTGAATGACGGTTCGCCGATCGGCACTATTGCCGCCAAGGCGAGGGCGCTTTCCTACAGCTACGGCCTGCCACTCGACCCGGAGTCGCTGGTCGGCGACCTCTCCGTCGGCGAGCGCCAGCGCATCGAGATCATCCGCTGCCTGCTGCAGACGCCGCAACTCATCATCCTCGACGAGCCGACATCGGTGCTGACGCCGCAGGAAGCCGACAAGCTGTTCGAGACGCTCGAGCGGCTGCGCTCGGAAGGCAAGTCGATCCTCTACATTTCGCACCGGCTGGAAGAGGTCAAGCGCATCTGCGACCGTGCCACGGTGTTGCGCCACGGCAAGGTGGTCGGCCACTGCAATCCTCGGGAGGAGACGGCGGCATCGCTCGCTCGCATGATGGTCGGCAACGAGGTCAAGGCGGTGGTGCGCGCGCCGGCCGAAGGCATAGAGACGGCGCCGGCGCTGCTCGAGATACGCGGTCTCAGCCGCAAGCCCGCGACGCCTTTCGCCATTCCGCTGAAGAACATCAATCTTTCGGTGCGCGCCGGCGAAGTGATCGGTATCGCCGGCGTCGCCGGCAACGGCCAGGGCGAGTTCTTCGAATCCGTCTCGGGCGAGGTGCTGCAGCAGGACCAGGGTTCGGTTCGCATCCGCGGCAAGGATGCCGGCGGCCTGTCGATCACCGGCCGGCGGCTGATGGGCGCTGCTTTCGTGCCGGAAGAACGCCTCGGCCACGGCGCGGCGCCTCGCATGAAGCTATCGGAAAACCTGCTCCTGTCGCGCCATGCAACCGACGGCAAGTCCTTCGTCGGCTCCGGCGGAGTGGTCAAGAACGGCGCCGTCTATGCCGCCGCCCAACGCATCATCACCGTCATGGACGTGCGCAAAAGCGCTCCCGATCCGGAGGCAGCGGCACTTTCCGGCGGCAATCTGCAGAAATTCATCGTCGGCCGCGAGCTCGACCGCAAGCCGGGCGTGATGGTCGTCAACCAGCCGACCTGGGGTGTCGACGCCGGTGCCGCCGCCCATATCCGCCAGGCGCTGATCGAGCTCGCCCGCAGCGGTTCGGCGGTCCTCGTCATCAGCCAGGATCTCGACGAATTGTTCGAGCTGTCGGACGCGATCGCGGTCATGCACAATGGCGAATTGTCCAAGCCGCTGCCGATCGCGGAAGCCACTTTCGAGAAGATCGGCCTCCTGATGGGCGGAGCCGAGCCCGGCCACGCCGAACACAGCCTGGAGATGGCATGATGCGCCTCGAACTCGTCAAACGCCCGCAGCGCTCGGCGCTGTTTTCGGTGCTCTCGCCCTTCATCGCCTTCGTGCTGACGATGATTGCCGGCGCCATCATGTTCGCGTTGCTCGGCGTCAATCCGTTCAACGCCTTCCATATCTACTTCGTCGAACCGATCAGCCAGGTCTGGCAACTGCACGAGCTCGCCATCAAGGCGGCGCCGCTCATCCTGATCGCGGTCGGCCTGTCGGTCTGCTACAAAGCCAACATCTGGAACATCGGCGCCGAGGGACAGTTCATCTTCGGCGGCATCTTCGGCTCGATCATCCCGGTGCTGTTCCCACAGTTCGACGGCCCGCTGGTGCTGCCGCTGATGCTGTTGCTCGGCATGCTTGGCGGCGCGCTCTACGCGTCCATTCCGGCGCTGCTCAAGACCCGCTTCAGCACCAACGAAATCCTGACCAGCCTGATGCTGGTCTATGTGGCGCAGCTCTTCCTCGACTGGCTGGTGCGCGGCCCGTGGCGCGATCCGCAGGGTCACGGCTTCCCGCAGACCATCCAGTTCGGCGACGCCGCCACCTTGCCGCAACTCATGCCCGATGCCGGCCGCGCCAATTGGGGTTTCGTCTTCGCGCTGGTCGCGGCCGTCCTGATCTGGCTGATGATGAGCCGTATGCTCAAGGGCTTCGAAGTGCGTGTCCTGGGTTCGAGCCCGAGGGCGGGGCGCTTCGCCGGCTTCGGCTTCAACAGGATGGTGTTCTTCACCTTCCTGCTGTCGGGGGCGCTGGCCGGTCTTGCCGGCATCTCGGAAGTCTCCGGCGCCATCGGCCAGTTGCAGCCGGTGATCTCGCCCGGCTATGGCTTCACCGCCATCATCGTGGCCTTCCTCGGCAGGCTCAATCCGCTTGGCATCGTCGCCGCGGGCCTGGTGCTGGCGCTGACCTATCTCGGCGGCGAGGCGGTGCAGAGCGCGCTCGGTATCTCCGACAAGGTGGCCCGGGTGTTCCAGGGCATGCTCCTGTTCTTCGTGCTCGGCTGCGACACACTCATCCACTACCGCATTCGTCTGATCGGCTTTGCCGCGCCGAAACTCGGGGCCGCGCCGAAGCTGGAGGAGGCCCGCTGATGGACATCACAGTCAACATCCTTCTGACCATCGCCACGGCGGCGACGCCGTTGCTCATCGCCGCGATCGGCGAGCTTGTGGTGGAACGCTCCGGCGTGCTCAACCTCGGCGTCGAAGGCATGATGATCATGGGCGCCGTCGGCGGCTTCGGCGCCGGCTACCTGACCGGGTCGCCCTGGATCGGCCTGCTTGCCGCGATCATCGTCGGCGCGCTGTTTTCACTGCTGTTCGCTGTCATGACGCTGTCCCTGGCCACCAACCAGGTGGCGACCGGCCTGTCGCTAACGCTGCTCGGCCTCGGACTGTCCGGCATGATCGGCACGAGCTTTGTCGGCCAGCCGGGCGTCAGGCTGTCGAACCTCGACATCCCGGGGCTCAGTTCGATCCCGGTCGTGGGCAGGCTGATCTTCGGCCAGGATCCGGTTTTCTACATCTCGATCGTGTTGACGGCCGCCGTGATGTGGTTCCTGTTCAAGACGCGCACCGGCCTCACTTTGCGCTCGATCGGCGACAGCCACAGCTCGGCGCACGCGCTCGGCATCAAGGTCATCCGCTACCGTTATCTCGCGGTGATCTTCGGCGGCGCGTGCGCAGGCCTCGCGGGCGGCCACCTGTCGCTGGTCTATACGCCGCAATGGGTCGAGAACATGAGCGCCGGCCGCGGCTGGATCGCGCTGGCGCTGGTGGTGTTCGCTTCTTGGCGTCCGTGGCGGGTGCTGGCCGGCGCCTATATCTTCGGCGCGGTCTGGATCGGCCAACTTCATGCACAGGCTTTTGGCATTCCCGTGCCTTCCCAGTTTCTTTCTTCGCTTCCCTATCTGGCAACCATCGTGGTTCTCGTTCTAATCTCCCGCAACAAGCGGCTGACGATGATGAACACGCCGGCTTCGTTGGGGCAGTCATTCGTTCCGGATCGTTGACAACACAAAAAGACGGGAAGCTCCAAGGCTAACTCAGAGAGGTAACACTATGAAGAAACTGCTTATTGCGCTGATGACCACGGCCGCGGCCTTGTCGCTTGCGGCAACGGCCGAAGCCGCCGGCAAGTTGAAAGCATGCTGGGTCTATACGGGTCCGATCGGCGACTTCGGCTATTCCTACCAGCACGACCAAGGCCGCCTCGAGGTCGAGAAGGCGCTGGGCGACAAGGTCGAGACCGCCTATCTCGAAAACGTGTCGGAAGGACCCGATGCCGACCGCGCTTTCGAGCGTCTGGCGCGCGAGAACTGCAAGATCATTTTCGGCACGTCCTTTGGCTTCATGGACGCCGAGGTGAAGGTCGCAAAGAAATTCCCCAAAGTGATGTTCGAGCATGCCACCGGTTACAAGACCGGCGACAATCTCGGCATCTACAACGCGCGCTTCTATGAAGGCCGCTACGTGCTCGGCCAGATCGCCGCCAAGGAATCGAAGAAGGGCCTTGCCGGCTACATCGTCTCCTTCCCGATTCCGGAAGTTGTGATGGGCATCAACTCCTTCATCCTCGGCGCGCAGTCGATCAATYCTGACTTCAAGGTCAAGATCGTGTGGGTGAACTCCTGGTTCGATCCCGGCAAGGAAGCCGACGCCGCCAAGGCRCTGTTCGACCARGGCGCCGACATCATMGTCCARCACACCGACTCCACCGCCGCGCTGCAGGTGGCGGAGGAGCGCAAGCTGCACGGCTTCGGCCAGTCGTCCGACATGATCAAGTTCGCGCCGAACTCGCAGCTGACCTCGCTCACGGACGAATGGGGCCCCTACTATATCAGCCGTGTTCAGGCGGCGCTGGACGGCACCTGGAAGCCGGACAATGTGTGGCTGGGCATCAAGGACGGCGCCGTCAAGCTCGCACCCTACACCAACATGTCCGACGACGTGAAGGCGATGGCGCAAGCGACCGAGAAGAAGATCGCCGGCGGCTGGAACCCCTTTACCGGTCCGATTTCCAAGCAAGACGGCTCGCCCTGGCTGAAGGACGGCCAAGTCGCCGACGACGGCACGCTGCTCGGCATGAACTTCTACGTCAAAGGCATCGACGACAAGCTGCCGCAGTAAGCCGAGTCGGAAAACCAAAATGGGAAGGGCGCCTCTGGGGCGCCCTTTTCATTTGCCGGGTCTGTCCGTTTGGGTGAGATCAGACCGCCGAGCCGTAGAGATCGTATGCGTCGGCGCGCTCGACCTTGACAGTGACGATGTCGCCGGCGCGCAGCGGCCGCCGCGACTGGATGTGCACCGAACCGTCGATCTCCGGCGCGTCGTATTTGGTGCGGCCCTTGGCGGATGTGCCATGCGCCTCATCGATCAGCACCGGCAGGCGCTTGCCGACCTTCTTGGCGAGTTGCGCCGCCGAGATCTTCTGCTGGCGCTGCATGAAGCGGTGCCAGCGTGCTTCCTTGATTTCCTGAGGCACCTGCTCGAGGCCCATGTCGTTGGAGCGGGCGCCCTTGACCGGCTCGTATTTGAAGCAGCCGGCGCGGTCGATTTTTGCCTCGTCCAGCCAGTCGAGCAGCATCTGGAAATCGTCTTCGGTCTCGCCGGGGAATCCAACGATGAAGGTGGAACGGATGGCGAGGTCCGGGCAGATCTCGCGCCAGCCACGGATGCGCTCCAGCGTCTTTTCGCCATGGGCCGGGCGGCGCATGTTCTTCAGCACCTCGGGCGAGGCATGCTGGAACGGGATGTCGAGATAAGGGAGGATCTTGCCTTGCGCCATCAGGGGGATGACGTCGGCGACATGCGGGTAGGGGTAGACGTAATGCATACGTATCCAGATGCCGAGCTTGCCGAGCTCCTCCGAGAGATCGAGGAATTTCGCCCGCACCTCGCGGTCGCCGAACATTGACGTCTGGTACTTGATGTCGATGCCATAGGCGCTGGTGTCCTGCGAGATGACGAGGATTTCCTTGACGCCGGCCTTGGCGAGTTTCTCGGCCTCGCGCAGCACGTCGGCGGCCGGCCGCGAGACGAGATCGCCACGCAGCGCCGGGATGATGCAGAAGGTGCAGCGGTTGTTGCAGCCTTCGGATATCTTCAGATAGGCGTAGTGGCGTGGCGTGAGCTTGACGCCTTGCGGCGGCAGGAGATCGACATAGGGATCGTGGCTCGGCGGCGCCGCCTCATGCACCGCTGCCATCACGCTCTCATAGGCCTGCGGGCCGGTGATCGCCAGCACGTTGGGATGCTTCTCGCGGATCACCTCCGGCTCGGCGCCAAGGCACCCGGTGACGATGACGCGGCCGTTTTCCGACAGCGCGGAACCGATGGCGTTGAGCGACTCGTCGCGCGCGGAATCGAGAAAGCCGCAGGTGTTGACGACGACGAGGTCGGCGCCGTCGTGCTTGCGCGCGATCTCATAGCCCTCGGCGCGCAGGCGCGTGATGATGCGCTCGGAATCGACGAGCGCCTTCGGGCATCCAAGACTGACGAAACTGACGCGTGGGGCGGACATGGATAGTCTTTCGGGATTTCAGGATCGCGCGCAGTATCACATCTGTTGCGGCAATGGTATGGGCAAGGGCTGCGGCGAAACGCAACCACAAGCCTCCAGATATCCAGCCCGTCAAGCTCTCAGGTCATAGCGTCGCTGACATGCGGCCAAACCTCGATCGCGCCTCGGTAGATCATGTCGAGCGCGACATAGAGGATGATCAGCAAGCCGATATAGGCGATCCAGCGATAATGGTGCAAAAGCCTGGCGATGAAGCTGGCGGCCAGGCCCATCAGGGCGATCGACAGCACGAGCCCGATGACCAGGACCGCGAAATGGTCGCGCGCGGCACCGGCGACCGCCAGAACATTGTCGAGCGACATCGACACGTCGGCAACGACGATCTGCAGAGCAGCCTGACCGAGAGTCTTGCGTGGCGCCTTGCCCGCGCCCGCGTTGCCGCTGTTGGTATCGGAATTGGCGAGCGCCTCCGTCGCCTCGCGCTCGTCGGCGTGCGAGGTGCGAAGCTCGCGGTACATCTTCCAACACACCCAAAGCAGCAGGATGCCGCCGGCAAGCAGCAGCCCGACGATGGCGAGCAGCTTGACCGTGACGGCGGCGAACAAGATGCGCAGGATCGTCGCGGCGATCACGCCGATGAGGATTGCATTCCTGCGCTGGTCCACAGGCAGACCTGCCGCGGCAAGGCCGATGACAATGGCGTTGTCGCCAGCAAGCACTAGGTCGATGGCAATGACCTGAAGCAGGGCCGACAGCCCAGCTGCACTGAAAACTTCCATCGGCTCGAGACCCCCTCTGTTCGCCGAGTGTCGTTCATCGAACGTCCCGATGGCCTAACGTGGATGGTTCCGGCGCGTCAAGGCAATGGCGAAAACAACGCTTTGCTGCATCGCCGCGCTTCACAGGAAATCGTTGGATTCTGCACCGTTTCAGCCGGGGCAAAGTCGCCGTCCACCGGCAATCCGTCAATCGTAGAGATTGTATCGCGCCCAGTCGGCTTCGGGTATCTCATCGCCGATCTTGTAGCGGAACTGCAGCACCTGCATGTGGTCCGGCGCGGTCTGGCATTTGAACTTCAGCCGGTACCATTGACCCTTGCTGCGAAAGGCGGCGCCGGAGCTCCTGATGGCGTCGACGCTCATCTGCGGGGCGGCGAAGGCGTAGGCGACGACGCGGTCGGCCTTGTACTTATGGTCGTCGTGGCTGATCCGGTCGAGGACTTCGGCGTCACAGCGCTGCTCGAGGCGGGTCTGCGGATCGAGTTTCAGCAGGCCGGCGCGCAACGCATTGTCCATCGCCGTGGCTGGCCCAACCAGCGCCAGCGACGCCAGAACCATCAGGCAGAGCTTTTTCATGGGCGCGACAAGCAGCATATTTTGTCCGATAAATCAATCGAACGCACGCGATTGTGAGGTTGCCACGAGCCTTCGAGCCTGCCGACCCGTAACAGGGATCGCGATCGGATTCTCCCTGGTGGCCGACCGGCGGCAACTGCGGATCCGGTGCGAATGGTGGGCGGTCACCTTCTCGTGAAGAGCAGGATTCACCCAGAAAAAGTCAGGTCGGAAAACAGCGCAAATCGGGTACGCCTAGCGAGGGGAGAACTCCGCAACGCGTGAAACCGCCCGCGGCTTGCCTAGGCAGGCCTCGCTGTGCGATTGCGCCAAATGGAGTTCGCCCGGGGTCGAGGGGGGCCGACTGCGGCAATGAAGAATTTTGGCATGCCCGCAATTGGGCTGAGCGCTCTGCGTCGGTCTGCCCGTTCAAGCGTGTTCGGACTGCTGACGACGCCAATACTACTTCTACCCGCAGGCCTTGGATTGGCGTTGCGCGCTCGTCGCCCTGATACAATCGCGATCGCCGCCGTAACGGCCTCGTTCCTGTTGTTCGCTCCGACAGCGGCGCTGGCTACGATCACAGTGGGCAGCCAGATCACAAACCCAGCCACGGGCGCACAGGAAACCGTCGTCAAGGATCTTGGCTCCGGCTGGGCACTGACCTCCTACACACTCGGCTCGGTCGTCCATTACAACGCGATCCTCGTCGACGCGCCGGCCATCGGCGACACCTATGTGTCGGGCGGCGTGACCTACAAGGTTATCAGCTACGTCAAGGACCCGACCACCAACCTGATCCTGCAGATCAACGTCCAGAACCAAACCGACTCCAGCCACCCCAGTTCGGTCGTCGACGCCTATAAAAGCAACATCCTGGACAACAGCTCCGCACCCGGCGCCAGCGGCACCGGCAGTACTGGCACGCAGAGCAATGGCGCGGTTTATGTCAACCGTCAGGTCGGCTCCATGGGCCAAGGCGGCAGCAACGGCTATGGTGTCAGTATCGACCTGGGCATCCTCGGCAGCGTCACCATCGGCTATGACGGCTCGAACGGCAGCCCGGGCGGCAACGGCCCGACTGTGGACGTCAAGTTGGATAAGGGCGTCAACGGCCCTTATGGCAACAACGCCGACAACACGCCCGCGGTTACCGTCGCCAGCATCGGCGGCAATGGCGGCAATGGCGGCGACGCCTATGGGGCGCTCGGCCCTTATGATGGCGGCGCGGCGGGCGCCGGCGGCATTGTCAAGTTGAACAATTCGGTGGACCTGACCACCGGCGGCAACAACTCGCCCGGCATCTTCGCACTCAGCAAGGGCGGCAAGGGTGGCGACGGCGGCAACGGCTACATCCTCAGCCCGAGCGGCTCGGGCGGGCCGGCGACGACCGGCGGTCCGGTCACCGTCATCAACAGCGGCCACATCATCACGACCGGCCAGAAGTCACCCGGCATCCTTGCCCAGTCGATCGGCGGCGCTGGTGGTGGCAGTGGTGACAGCTTCGGCATCGTCGGCGTGCCGGGCTCGGCAACCTCGGGCGGCAATGGCGGCACGGTCACAGTCACCAACAGCGGCGTCATCGAGACGTCGCAGAAGGAGTCGCATGGCATCTGGGCGCAGTCGCTCGGCGGCAGCGGCGGCAATGCGGGCGATGCGGGCGGCATCGTCGCGCTCGGCGGCAAGCTCGGCGGCGGCGGCGGCACCGGCTCGACCGTGACGGTCAACAACAATCTGGGCGGCAACATCACCACCCATGGCATCGGCGCCTATGGCATCTTTGCGCAATCGATCGGCGGTGGCGGCGGCGCGGCGGGCGATGTCGGCGGCCTCGTCGCCATCGGCGGCACGGGCGCGGCTGGTGGCGATGGCGGCACCGTTATCGTCAACAACGCGGCAGGGACCGTCATAACCACCTACGGCGGCACCAATCCCGACGCCCATGACGTTGGCGCCGATGCGATCGTGGCGCAGTCGATCGGCGGTGGTGGCGGCTCGGGTTCGAGCGGTGGCGGCCTCGTCGCCATCGGCGGTGACGGTTCTGCCGGCGGTATCGGCGGCTCGGTTACCGTGAACAATGACGGCACGCTGATCACCATCGGCCCCAAGGCACGCGGCATTTTCGCCCAGTCGGTCGGAGGCGGCGGCGGCAACGGTGGCGACAGCGGCGGCCTCGTCGCCATTGGCGGCGCGGGCAGCGCCACCAGCAATGGCGGCACCGTCACGGTTAACAACACCGGCCGCATCACCACGGTCGGTACCGCCATCCAGGCGGAGTCGATCGGCGGTGGTGGCGGTGACGGCGGCTCCAGCGGCGGCCTTTTCTCCATCGGAGGGTCGGGCGGCGGCGGCGGCAGTGGCCAGAAAGTCATTGTCAATTCCTCGGGTCCCTTGACCACTAGCGGCGACAATTCGGTCGGCATTCTCGCCCAGTCGCTTGGCGGCGGCGGCGGCAATGGCGGCGGCTCTTATACGGTGGGCGAAACCGTCGCGATCGCCATCGGCGGCGCTGGCAAGAAAGGCGGCGACGGTGGATCGGTCTTGGTCAATCAGGTCACTACACCGGGCGATCTCAGCGGCCTCGTTGCCTCCGTGATCAGCACCGGCTCGCGCACGGTTGGGCCGGGCGGCGTGCTGCAAATCACCGGCAACAAGGCCTACGGCATATTCGCGCAATCGGTTGGCGGCGGCGGCGGTCGCGGGGGGCTCGCCGTGGCAGTCGCCGGTGGCACAGGCACCGGCGTAGGCATCAGCTTCGCGCTTGGCGGCACTGGCGGGCCGGGCGGCAGCGCAAAGGATGTGACCGTCAACTACAAAGGCGACATCACAACGAGGGGCGACAGCGCCTACGGCATCTTCGCACAAAGCGTCGGCGGTGGCGGTGGCGATGGCGGTGGCGCGGTTGCCGTCAGCGCCGGTGGCGCCTTCAATTTCGGCCTTGCCATGGGCGGCAAGGGCGGTGTGGCGGGTGACGGGGATATCGTCACCGTCAACACCACGGGCGGCACGATCGAAACCTTCGGCCTCCAGTCATACGGCATCTTTGCACAGAGCGTCGGCGGCGGCGGCGGCAATGGCGGCTTTGCTGGCGGCGGCACGCTGGGCGCGATCGCGATGTCAGTCACGCTTGGCGGCGATGCGGGCACGGGCGGGCTCGCCAAGGCCGTCACGGTCAACAACCACTCGACGATCATCACCCACGAAGCCGGAGCAATCGGCATCAACGCGCAGAGCCTTGGCGGCGGCGGCGGCAATGGCGGCTTTGCGATCTCCGGCGCGATCGCGGTCGGGGCGGTGTCGGCCGCGGTCGGCGGACATGGCGGCGGCGGCAGCAATGGCGGCACCGTCACCGTGGACAACCAGGGCGACATCACCACCTCGGGCGACAAGGCGTTCGGCATCTTCGCGCAAAGCGTCGGCGGCGGTGGCGGCAATGGCGGATCGGCGGTCGCCTTCACGGCGACAGCCTCGCCCGATCCGGCGGAAATCCCGACAGTGGCGGTCTCGATCGCGGTCGGCGGCGGCGGTGGCGACGGCAGCATCGCCGACACTGTCCACGTCACCAATGGCGGCGACATCACCACTTACGGCACCGAGGCCCATGGCATCTGGGCGCAGAGCGTCGGCGGCGGCGGCGGCACGGGCGGCTACGCGGCCAGCGGCTCCATGGCGATCGGTCCGGGCGGCACCATCACGGTCGCGGTCGGCGGCACCGGCGGCAAGGGCGAAACGGCCGGCGCCGTCATCGTCGACGCGGGCAAGGACGAAAACGGCAATGTCGTCCCGGATTCCCTCATCACCACCTTTGGGATGGGTGCCGACGGCATCCGGGCGCAGTCCATCGGTGGCGGCGGCGGCGATGGCGGCTTTGCCGTGGGCGTCAATATCGGCATCAACAACAGCGAAATCCTGAACATGAACCTGGGCGTCACCGTCGGCGGCAGCGGCGGCGTTGCAGGCAACGGTTCGGCGGCGACGGTCAACAACTGGGCCGGGATCCGCACCTATGGCGACAATGCCGCAGGCATTTTCGCGCAGAGCGCGGGCGGCGGCGGCGGTGACGGCGGCAACGCCATCACGGGCGTTGCCGGCTGGGCGAACGCGACCAGCCAGGCCGCGCAGACGGTCAACATGTCGGTCGCGGTCGGCGGCAAGGGCGGCGCGGCGGGCGACGGCCAGGACGTGACCGTCAACAATCACGGCACGATCGAGACAGGCCTCGATACCCATACGGTCGATGCCGAAGGCAACGAAATTGTTACCGGCAACAGCGCCTATGGCATCTTCGCCCAGTCGATCGGCGGCGGCGGCGGCATCGGCGGCCGGGCCAACTCGATCAACGTGCTGGTCGGCAAGGGCGACGCTCCGCCCGGCGCCGAGACCAACATCGCCATGTCGGTGGCTGTCGGCGGCAATGGCGGCGGCGCCGGCAATGGCGGCCACGTGACCGTCAACAATTACGGCAACATCATCACCAACGCCTCGATGGCGGACGGCATCTATGCGGAGTCGGTCGGCGGCGGCGGCGGCGCGGGCGGCAACGGCCTGCTCGGCACCGGCGAACTGATCCCGGTGCCGGCGGCGCTGATCGCCAACGTGCTGTTCGGCAAGACCAAGATTTACAGCAATCTAGGCATTGCCGTCGGCGGGCAGGGCGGCAGCACCGGCACCGGCGGCCTGGTCGAGGTCACCAACACCGGCAACATCACGACCAAGGGCACCAATTCCAACGGCATCTTCGCCCAGTCGGTTGGTGGCGGCGGTGGCGTCGGCGGTAAGGCCAACATCGGCGCCACCGGCACGGTCGGCGTCGGCGGCAAGGGCACCAGCGGCGGTAACGGCGGCGTCGTTACCGTCACCAACAATGGCAACGGCAAGATCGAGACATTCGGCGCGGCCTCCAACGGCATATTCGCGCAGTCCATCGGCGGCGGCGGCGGTGTCGCCGGCAATGTCGACCGCGTGCTGGAGAGCGCGATGGGGCCGATCCCGGCGCTCAATCTCGGCATCGGCCTTGCTTTCGGTCAGGGCGGCGGCAATGGCGGCTCGGGCAAGGACGTCACCGTCGACGGCAACGGAGCGATCGTCACCCATGGCACGTCCTCGGCCGGCATTTTCGCGCAGTCGGTCGGTGGTGGCGGCGGCATCCTCGGCACGCTCGGCAACGAACTGATCCCGGGTATCCACACTGTCACCAACTGGGCCGTTGGCAGCAATGGCGATGCCGGCGATTCAGGCCTGGTGCACGTCGACTATGCCGGCACGATCGATACTTACGGCAGTGGTTCGGTCGGCATCTTCGCGCAAAGCAACGGCGGCAAGAAGGACACGACACAAAGCTATCTCGGCGTCGCCGGTAACGTGACCGTCGATCTCACGGGCTCGGTGGTCACCCACGCCGCCGGCACCGACGCCATCGTCGCGCAGAGCAAGGCTGTCGAAGGCAATGGCAACATCGCCATCAATCTCGACAGCGCGACCGGCATGGTGATGGGCGGCGCTACCGACGCCACCCACATGGGCGTCGGTGTCTGGATCGTCGACGGCAAGAACAACACGATCAGCAACAAGGGCAAGATCACGACCGCCAGCGGCACCGCCGGCGGCTGGGCGATCCTGGCCGGCGGGGGCAACGAGGCCGTCACCAATTACGGCACCGTCACCGGCTCCTTCGATCTCGGCAGCGGCCTCAACAGCTTCACCAACTTGGCGGGCGCCACCTTCAATGCGGGCGCCGACGCCAAGCTGGGCACCGGCAACCTGTTCACCGACAATGGCTATTTCTCGCCGGGCGGCACCGGCAATGTGATGACGACCAACCTCGTCGGCAATTGGAACCAGTCCTCGACCGGCGCATACAAGCTCGACGTCGACCTCGATCCGGCATCTGACCTTTTCAACATCACCGGCACGGCGGTTCTGAACGGCGCGGTCGACCTGAACATAATGGACCCGGCCGCGGCCAAGCCCGGCAGCCAGGATTTCCTGATCCTGCATGCCAACGGAGGCGTGACCCACACTGGACTGAAGCTGAACGCCGTATCCAGCGCGGTCGCGCAGTACCAGCTGCAATACCCGAATGCCGACGACGTTGTCCTCAACGTCGCCATCAACTTCGCCCCCACCGGCCTCACCGGGAATGAGACCGTGATCGGCAATGTGGTCAACACGATCCAGAGCGGCTCGCCCCCACCAAGCTTCAACAAGATTGCCGCAGCGCTGTTCTACATCCCGACGGTCAATCAACTCGGCGGCGTCTATGATGCCGTCTCAGGCGAGGGCGTCTCCGGTGTCGAGCAGCCGCAATTCGATGCCTATGGCACATTCCTTAACTCGATGACTCGCCAGGCGGACTTCTGGCGCACCGGGCTCGGTACCGATCCGACGGACCGCACCATAGCGGCACAGGCCTATGACGAGCCGGCGAAAGCCAAGAAGGATCCGTTCAACGCCCTGCAGCCCAACCAACAGCGATGGAGCTATTGGGCGACCGCCGGCGGCAATGGCGGCGAGATCAGCGGMAATGCGGCCGCGGGCAGTGCCGGCAACGTCTATAGCGGCGGCAACTTTGCTGCGGGCCTCGAATCCGCTGGCGATCCCGACGTGCTGATGGGCTTCGCGCTTGGCGGCTCCGCAGCTTCCTTTGCCGTCGACGACCGCCAGACCTCGGGCAACATCATCGGTGGCCAGGTCGGCACCTATCTCACCCGCAAATGGGACCAGTTCTATATCAACGGCGCGCTCGCCTTCGGCCTCTATAACAACAACGTCGACCGCGACGTTACCCTTCCCGGCTCGAACGCACCGCTCGCCCCTGTCGCCGGCGCCACCGAGCACTGGAAGAGCAATTTCCTGAGCGCCGGCTTCGGCACGAGCGTCGAGGCCGGCTGGCGCCAACCGGCGGGCGAGGGCGCCATCACGCCCTTTGCCGGGCTGCAATTCTCCATGCTGTCGACGGACGCATTCAACGAAACCTCGCTTGACGGCAGCACGCTTGGTCTCAGCTTCGACAACCGCACCATCCTCTCCGTGCCGGTCTCACTCGGGCTTCAGCTCGACACGACGGTCGGCGTCGGCGACGGCAAGTCGCTGCAGGCCTGGGGCCGCGCGGCCTGGGTCCATGAGTTCGAGCCGGATCGCTCCGTCAAGCCGGAGTTCCAGGCCGCACCTGGCTATCCCTTTGTCATCCAGGGCGCCGCGGCCGCCGAGAACGCCGTCGCCGTCGATGCCGGCCTGAAGATGAACTGGGGCAAGAACACTTCGGTGTTCGCCGCCTTCGACGGCAAGTTCGGCGAGGGCATGCGGAGCTATGGCGGTAACGTCGGCTTCAAGGTGGATTGGTAGGGGTCGTCTGGCCAGCTTTGATACACGCACAGCGCGATCTAGAATGCTCGTTATGGTTGTGGTAGAAGATTCCGAATAGACCGAAAATCCAATTGACGTCCAGACGTCAAGTGCGCAGATTCGATCCGGTAACGAGGGTGATTCTAATGACGTTGGCTCCGGGCGTTATCCGTGACTCTATCGTTGATTTTCTAAGCGTAACAGGTGCCGACGCTTCAACTGACGAAATTCTGCATGCCGTAAGAGCCAGGCTTGGCGAGGTTCCGCCGTCGTCTGTGCGGTCTTACCTCAACCTCAATACCCCCCACACGTTCGAACGAACCTCGCGTGGCCGATACCGCCTGAACGCAAACGGCCAAATGAAAATTCTGGCAAACGGAAAGACCGCCAAAGATGCAGCGCCTGTGTCGATCGGTAGGGCGCGCCTATATCACGCCGATTGTTTCGACTGGCTTGCTCAGCAGCAACCATTTTCCGTGCATGCTGTTGTCACCGATCCACCTTACGGATTGGTCGAGTATACTGCGAAGGAAACAGCAAAACTTCGCGCCGGTAACAAGGGGGGTATCTGGCGCATTCCACCGTCTTTTGATGGCCATACGCGAGCACCGCTGCCACGATTTACCATTTTAACTGACCAAGACCGCCGTGATCTACACGCCTTCTTTAAACGGTTTGCCCTGCTGATTTCGCGCGTGGTGGTGCCTGGCGCAAACATCATCGTCGCCTCTAACCCATTGCTTGCCCACATCGTCGGCGGTGCAATGGCAGAATCGGGCTTGGAGCTTCGTGGGTACATCGCCCGACAGGTGATGACGATGCGCGGCGGTGATCGCCCGAAGAACGCTCATCAAGAGTTTGATGGCGTTTCTGTGATGCCTCGCTCGCAGTGGGAGCCCTGGGTGGTGATGAGAACCCCTCTCGACGGCAGGGTGCAGGACAATCTGCGGCGATGGGGAACAGGCGGATTTCGTCGACCGTCAGCGGACCGACCGTTCGGCGACCTGATCCGCTCACATCCTACCCCGACGACGGAAAAAAGACTTGCACCTCATCCGTCGTTGAAGCCGCAATCCTTCATGCGCCAAATCGTACGAGCAGTTCTGCCTCTCGGGCAAGGGACTATCCTCGATCCGTTCATGGGAGCAGGATCGACCTTAGCGGCAGCGAACGCCGTCGATTACGAGAGTGTCGGCGTCGAACTCGACCAGCACTTCTTCAATGTCGCAACCAAGGCAATTCCAAAACTGGCGGAAATCAGTATCAGGCCTCGCGAATAGCTACTTCTTTGTTGCGCGCGCTTTGTCTTTCAATGCTCTTTTAGTAGCTGCAGCCTCGTCCTTCTTTGCCTTCGCCGCCGCCCTTTTCACTTGGGCGGCACTCTCTATTTTGTACACCCAAGCCATTCTCAATTTCGCGATCCCTTTCGCATGAAGGGTAGCGGTTCGTGTCCCTTTGTCGGTAGATCGAGGGTTTAGCCGAAAATCAGCCTCCGAGACTTGTCCCAGGTAGACTTCGATAAAGCGCATCGGTCGGCGCTTCGATGCTGGCTCGGTTTCAGTGTCGACCTCATAGACAAATACACACATCCATTGATCACGCGCACCATGGGTGTCTACAGCGCCTCCAGCCTTAACCGTGCTCTTGACCTCAACACCATCGCTTCCAGCGGCCACTCCATTGTTTGGGTATCTGCCGCGGACGACCAAATCCGGATGCCCGTTGAAATGTGTGTTCGCTACCAAAGAACGGGAGAATTTGGCCAATGATGCAGTGATCATGTCAGAGATCATGCCGGACATGGCGGCAGGTCGAGTCATATCGTCGAATCTCTGCAACCCTTTTTCGAGGAGTAATTTGTTTATGTCGCCAAAGAAATCGTAGACATCTTGCATCGTGTTTTCGATGTCACTTAAGCGTAGCTCGAATGGCAAAGAGGCAGCGGTATTTAACCCTGCTTTATCAACCGTCGCCTTCATCAAATGATTCGCTCCCGTAGTGAGATGTGTATTATGCCCTTCATCGTGGATGAGGCAACTTCGTGGGCTTGTCCCACCGTGGGCACCTTGGGGGGCAAAAATCGTGACGGTGTTGCTGTTGGGCTCCAGATAGTGTGTACTTCACCCGTCGCAGTCGACGCCGGCCTGAAGATGAACTGGGGCGGCGGCAACGCCTCCGCATTCGCCACCTTCGACGGCAAGTTTGGCAACGGTGTGTAGACCTATGGCGGCAATGTCGGCTTCAAGATGATCTGGTAGCCGACATGGTTCCAAACGCGCCAGGCGATCGGCCGAGCGGCTAATGGTCGGGGGATGCGCGCTACCAGCCCGCGGGAGATCAGAGATACCAGGCGGCCAGGCCAGCGCCGACGACAAGCAGGGAAACCAGTTGGAACCCGGCGATGATGGCGTATTTCTTCCAAGGCTGATGTTCCCAGAACACCATCGCCAGCATCGGCATGGCGATGAAGCCGAGCCAGTTGAAGAAACCGACGGCGGCACCCTGCGCAAGGGTCGTGGCACCAGCGTAGACGATGGCATGGATGAGGACGAAGCAAAGGACGAAACCGCCGATGAAGTCGGCCACCATCGCTTTGCCCATGCCCTTTCTCATCTCTTCTTCCGAGCAGCCAGCCAGCGCGGCGAAGGCCTTGCCGAAAAGCACGGGCGAGAACCACAACGCGCCGATCGCGAAGCGCACGATCGCGGCGATCAGCAACGGCCACAAGTGCAGTGGAATTTCCTTCATTGAAGCAGTCCCGTGAAAGGTTCGACCGACGAGGTCAAACATGAGCGCGCGCTAAGGCAAAGGCAAGGGAATCGCGCGGCGATGACGACGGGATGCCGACCGGCCCGAAATGCGACTTGTCGCGAACATCCATGTTCGGCGACGACGTAGATGTTGGACGCAAAACCGGTTCAAAATCGGGGAATTCTGCAGCACGCTCCCGCATCACGTTCGTTGAAGCCGCCAAAGTCGTTTTGCAGGGATGACCACGACGACAAGGCCGGCAAGGACCATGCTCATGCCGGCTATGCGCGTCGGCTCAAATTTCTCGCCAAGAAACAACGCGGCCGATGCAGCCCCGAAGATCGGCACAAGCAGGGAAAATGGCGCTACGGCGCTCGCCGGGTATTTTTTGAGCAACTGTCCCCAGATTGCGAAGCATAGGGTGGTCGAAAGCACGGCGATGTAGAGGACYGCGCCGACACCGGCCCARCTCATGGTCYGCACGGCATGGCCGAGCGTTGCMGGACCATCCAYAATCAACGACAGAATGAGCAGCGGAACCGGCGGTATCAGGCTGAGCCACGCCACCAATGCAAACATGTCCGTTGCGGTTCCTGCGCGCCTGAGGAGCACATTGCCCACGGCCCAGCACAAGGCGGCAGCGAGGCACAGGCCAAGGCCGGTCATGGTAAAGTCCGCGCCGCCGGCCGTATCGGCGATGACCACGAGGCCCGCGAATGCCGCAAGGGTTCCCGATATCTGCTTGAATGTCGGTTTTTCCCGTAGAAAGGCCGATGCGACCAGTATCGTCAGGAAAGCCTGCGATTGCAGCACGACAGAGGCCAGCCCGGCGGTGATTCCAGCAGCCATGCCGGTGAAAAGCAGGGCGAATTGCCCGAGGAACAGCGTTGCGCCGATCCAGATGWAGAGAGACCATCGAATGTTCGGGCGCGGGATGAACAGCGCTGGAACGGCGGCAATGGCAAATCGCAAGGCCGCGAGCAGCAGCGGTGGGAAGCTGCCGAGCCCGACGCTGATCACGGTGAAATTTATTCCCCATATCGCGGCGACCAACARGGCGAGGAGGATGTGCCGAGGTTTCATGTTCGGAAGATCTGCTTGAACGAGGGCGGCGGATTTGCCTTTCGTACGAGCAGCTTACCGGGTTATATGCCATAAATGAAACAACCGTACCGGAATACAGATATAACCAAAACCAAAGACAGCGATATCGATCTCAATCTGCTCGTCGTGTTCCGGATGCTGATGAGCGAAATGAACGCCACGAAGGCCGCCGCACGCCTGGGGATCAGCCAGGCGGCGGTGAGCGCCGCGCTGCGACGCCTGCGCGCGCTCTATGGCGACCCGTTGTTTGAGCGGACGCAGCGCGGATTTCGGCCGACTCCTCGAGCAGTGTTCTTGCAGCCTTCAATCGAGGAGGCGCTTCGGATCATCGCCGGCACGCTGGATGCCGCGAATTCCCAGGCCGGTGACCGGGCGCGCATGGTGGTCGTCCGGATCGGCCTGTCGGATGATTTTGAAATGGCGTTCGGCGCGCGAATTCTGCGGCTGGCAACGGAGGCGCTGCCGCATATCCGGATCGTGTTGCGGCAGACCAACAGCCTCGTGGCGGCTCAGGCGCTGAACGATCGGGAAATCGACCTTGCCATCACCTCCGGCGGGTTCAGCGACGGGCGGCTGAAACATCTTGCCCTCGGCAGTTCGGATTATCTGGTCGTCTATGACCCGCTCACCAGAGGATCGGAGGCCCCGTTCGAAATCGAGGAGTATGTCGCGCGCGACCACATCCTCGTTTCCTATTCCGGGCTCACGGGAATAACGGACGATGTGCTTGCGGAGCACGGGTTGCGGCGGACGGTCCGGGCCGCGACCACGCATTTTTCGTCCTTGCCGTTCCTGTTGCGCGGAACCGATGCCATAGCGACGATTCCGGCTCATGCCGCACGAGTGTTGCGCGATCTCGGCCCATTCGCGCTGTCGGCCTGCCCGGTTGCGTTCCCGCGCTATGCCTTCGGGGTAAGCTGGCGCTTCGACGCTATCCGCAATGCGCCGGTCATGCAGGTGAGGGAATTGGTCACCGAGGCGTTCAACGACGTGCCGTCTCTGTTGCCACGGAAATCCTGACTCCGCCGGAAGCGTGCCGGCGGTTCCACTTCGTAAAACCCAGCCTCAAATCACCACGCTCATAGCGTACGATGAGTCTGCCGTTCACCGCGGCGGCGCTCGGCCTTAATTCCAAGAGACCTTGACCATGCCTGGGAAGCTCTTTGCTTGCTCAAAGCTTTGGACGATCTGAGCCCGGTATCGACCCTTGTTTTCCAAGCCATCCCAAACAAGGAACACGGCAACTGCGGCGACGAACAGCAGCACTGGTCGCATCGGAACCTCCTTCAAAGTCCTCGCACGCGCAGCACGGATTATGCTCCTGGCGGCATTTTAATACAAGAAGATGCTAATATATTGCCGATGCGCAAACACCGATATCCCGGCCACGGACATTACGGACAGTATCGGGGGATCGGACGACCTCTACGACCTTCTGGACCCGGAGCATCTTGCTAACCCTATTGCCGAAGGGATTGCCTATGCCGAGCCGGGGTCCGCCACTTTCTATGCGAGGACAACGGCCGAAAATCAGCCGCTTGTGCTGATCGCCAATGACGGGGTTGCCTGGACCGAGGGCGACGGGACCGTAACGGCGGTCATCACCTACCAGACGCTGGCTATCCCGTCCTGATGGCGCTCCATCTTCTCGCTCTGACAGCAGCGCTCGCCGTGGTGTGCGCGCTGCTATTTCACTGAAAGGAAAACTGGTCCGAGAGGTCGCTCAGACGATGCCCTGGAATTCCTGGGCCTGCTCAAGATTTTTCATTAGCGCAGTTCGATAGGCGCCATTGTTTGCTAGGCCGTCCCAGACCAAGAACGCGGCAACAACGGCGCCGATCCATAGAATCGCTCGCATTCGGAACCTCCTTGGACGATCAGCTACCGGTGCCGGAAGCAGCAGTGCATTTGCCGCCCATCCTGCCGTCGAGGATGCCGCAGAGGTAGATCAAACGGCCAGACGACCAGAGCCCAATCGCAATGATCGCCAGAATGGCAACGCCGGCAATGATCGCTATGAGGATGGAATATTCGACCATGGCAGCGCCGGTTTCGTCGTCTCGGAACTGCGATGCTACGCTGAGCAGTTGCCTCATTGCGTTTACCCCCTTGCGCGGGAAGATCATGTGCCAAGGTGGGATGCGCGTCAACGAATTGCTTAACCTATCGTTAACGCTTGAGAGGCTTGGCAARCGATTGGCGATGAGGAATATAATCCTCCCCGGTGCGGCGACCCCATTTCACGAGGATCGCCATGACGATGAAATTTCCGTTCACCGAAGATACGCTCGGCAAGAAGCCCGAGGCCGGCACGGGCCTTAGCTTCTACTGCCTCATGTGCAAGCGCACAGCCATCCTGGACGTGGCCGAGCTGGCGCGACGGCTGGGGCCTGACCAGCGCTGCCTGCATTGGGGKCTGGTGAAGGTGATCTACTGTCACGAATGCCGCGGCGCCGGCCGGGACGATCGGAATCTGCAGTTCACGAACCAGGCGGTGACACCGGAGCAGCGCAAGGGATGGACGCCTTGCCCATAGCGGCCCGACAGTTCCGCGTTGGGGTTGCGTTGGATTGAACCGCCGGGCCTGACCGACTCTGGTAGGGGGGCGAGTCGGCTAAAATCCGAAGCTAAATTAGCACAACTGCATTGATATAGATTTTTATGCCTTTCCACCGGTTTTGCGCAACGGGCAAACTCGCCGGGGCGAGGCCCTCATCGAGCGCATTGCTACGCGCTTGCCGATAAGCCGCGACTTATGCAACATCTGCGACATGCGCGATTGTGATCTGATCGAACGCCCTGGCAAGGGCTGCGGCAAACGGTGAGCGCTTTCTTATCCGGGCTTTCTGCCATGTGCGTCATTTTGTACGCAAGACAGGCAAAGCGACAGAAAAAGCAATAATTTCAATGTCATCTGGCGGAGGGAGTGACAGCCATATTGCTGTCTCAGGTCGTCTCAGCCAATAGAAATTATAAATTAATATCAATTCGTTATTCTGAAATGGCTGTCTCAGGCCGTTGCAATTCGCGTCATCCAATGCCATTATTTTGGGCGGGTAAGATGACGGGTCTGAGAAATGCCGAAGATCGCGAAGGAACTTTCAGCGCTAGCCGTCAAGAACTTGAAACACCCCGGATCGATCAAACCGGGCAACGCTATGTTTGCCGTTGGCGGTGTTGCCGGGCTCATGCTCCAAATCACGCCGGGCGGCGGCCGATCATGGCTATTGCGCACAACAAACATCAATGGCCGGCGGTGCGAAATGGGTCTTGGCGGGCATGACGTATCATTGGGCGAAGCTCGCGAGCGAGCGAGGGAAACCAAAGACAAAATCCACAAAGGCATCAATCCGCTGCAAGAGAAGCGCGACCGCCGCAAAGCGGCGATTGAGGCCGCAAAGCGCCATCTCACATTCCGCGATGCCGTTGACAAATTCCTTGCCGACACCCTGGCGGAATTCAGAAGCGAAAAGCATCGGAAGCAATGGCAATCCACGCTGGACAGGTATGCAATGCCCGTCATCGGGAATCTTGCCGTTTCCGAAGTCACCAAACATCACATGGTTGAAATCCTAAAGCCGATCTGGACGACCAAGACGGAGACGGCCACGCGTTTGCGGCAACGTTGCGAACGCGTGCTTGATTGGGCAAAGGCACACGGACACCGCGAGGGCGACAATCCGGCCCAGTGGAAGGGCAATCTCAATGCCATGTTGTCCAAGCCAAGCAAGGTTGCGACAGTCGATAATCAGCCTGCCGTTCAGTTGAAAGACGCGCCCACATGGTTCGCAGCATTGTGCAAACGCGAAGGCACGGGTGCGCGGGCATTGGAATTCGCGACATTAACCGCTGCGCGATCTGGCGAAGTGCGCGGTTTGGAATGGCCGGAAATCGATTGGAGCGCCAAATTGTGGGCAGTCCCGGCGTCGCGAATGAAAATGAAGCGCCCGCACGTTGTGGCGCTATCCGATGCGGCAATGACAATCCTGACTGCAATGAAAGAGGCCGCGACCGCCGACACAGAATATGTGTTTCCGGCGATCCGCGGCGGCATGCTGTCCGATATGACGTTGAGCGCCACCATGAAACGGATGCACGAAAGCGAGATCGATGCGGGCCGCACGGGCTGGCTCGACAAGAACTCGAGGCGTCCAGCGGTGCCCCATGGGCTGCGGTCCACGTTTTCTGATTGGGCAGGGGAGTTGTCCGACTATCCCCGAGACATGCGGGAATTTGCGCTCGCCCACGCCATCAACAGCGACGTTGAGGCCGCATACCGGCGCGAAACCATGGTTGAGAAGCGTCGCGCCATGATGAACGATTGGGCTGCGTTTTTGCGGGGCGGAAAATGAGCACCGTCGCGGTGATCACGACCTCGTCGCCGACCTTGATGCTCTCTTCGCCATGTTCATAACGCTGGCGCGGCGAAGGGCCTAGTCAAGCAGTTGCTAAATTTCCCACGAGAAGCGGGACAGGCTGCCTCGGTGCCAGTTTGAAAGCCGGCAGTCGGTCCTTCATCGTAAGCGGTGTTTCCAGGCCACCTTTCGGGAGTGATCGCGATCTGTGAGGTTGCCGATCCTGTATTGGGATCGGAGATAGGCTTGTGTCTGGACTTGACCTTACGCTTGACCCGGAGCGGCAGCCTCGACGTTTCGAGGTGATCAACGGTGCTGGCGGCCGGCGTCACTGGTCGATGGATGATAAGGCGCGGATCGTCGCGGAGACGCTGGAACCGAACGCAATCATTTCCAAAGTCGCCCGGCGTTATGGTCTCAGGCCACAACAGGTGTTCGCCTGGCGGCGCGAAGCGCGCAAACAGGCCGCTTCGGTGCAGCTGGAATCCCCGGCCTTCGTGCCGGCGGTGGTGACGCCTTCGGAACCCGCGCCGACGCGCCCAGCGCAGCCGCGGAAGCGGAAGGCGACCCGCGACGCTGGCGTGATCGAGCTTGAGATTGACGGCATCGCCATGCGGGTCGGCCGGGGCGCCGACGCCAAGACGGTTGCGGTGGTGATCCGTGCACTGAGGGCAACCTCGTGATCGGACCGACGGGCGCCGTCAAGGTCATGGTGGCGACAAAGCCGGTGGACTTCCGCAAGGGTGCGGAGGGGTTGGCTGCGTTGGTGCGCGAGACGATGGGCGCCAATCCGTTCAGCGGCGCAGTCTATGTCTTCCGCGCGAAACGGACGGACCGGATCAAGCTGATCTTCTGGGACGGCACCGGCGTCTGCCTCTATGCGAAGCGGTTGGAGGATGGCGAGTTCCGCTGGCCGAAAGTGCAGGATGGCGTGATGCGGCTGACGGCCGCTCAGTTGTCGGCGCTGCTTGAAGGGCTTGATTGGCGACGGGTTCACGAGTCGCGTCAGACCAGTGTTCCGGCGCAGGCAGGCTGATCCGCGACCAAGTGAATCAGCCTCGATTCCGCTGTCGCTTGGCACCGACGGATATGGTCTCATCCGGTCATGGCGATGACGGCGGACCAGCTTCCCGACGATCCGGATGTGCTGAAGGCGATGGTCCTGGCGCGCGATGTCGAGAATGCTCGCCTGACCCAGATCATCAAGGAATTGCAGCGCCACCGCTTCGGCCGCCGGGCCGAGAGCCTGCCCGAAGATCAACTGCTCCTTGGCCTCGAGGAGGCCGAGCAGATCGAGGCGGCAGGTGAGGAAGAGGCCGAACGTGCCGATCCGGCCAAACGAACGGAGCGCACCGCAAAGCGGCGGGCGAACCGGGGCGCGCTGCCGCCGCATCTGCCGCGCATCGAGATGGTCGTCGACATCGAGGACCATGCCTGCCCGTGCTGTCGCAACGGCCTGCATCGGATCGGCGAAGACGTCAGCGAACGGCTCGACATCGTGCCGGCGCAACTGCGCGTGATCGTCGTGCGCCGGCCCAAATATGCCTGTCGCGCCTGCGAGGACGTGGTCGTGCAGGCTCCGGCGCCCGCCCGGCTGATCGAGGGTGGTCTGCCGACCGAGGCGACGGTCGCCCAGGTTCTGGTCTCCAAATATGCCGATCACCTGCCGCTCTATCGCCAGGCGCAGATCTACGCCCGGCAGGGCATCAATCTGGATCGCTCCACGCTCGCCGACTGGGTCGGCCGCGCCGCCTGGCATCTGCGTCCGGTCCACGAGCGGCTGCTGGAGAAGCTGAAAGCCTCGCCGAAGCTCTTTGCCGACGAGACCACGGCGCCGGTGCTGGACCCCGGCCGCGGCAAGACCAAGACCGGGCAGCTCTGGGCCTACGCCCGCGATGATCGACCATGGGACGGGTGCGACCCGCCGGGCGTCGCCTATGTCTATGCGCCGGACCGAAAGGCGGAGCGACCGATCGCTCATCTGGCGGGCTTTGCCGGCATCCTGCAGGTCGACGGATATGGTGGCTATCGGGTGCTCGCCGACAAGAGTGGCGCAACGCTCGCCTTCTGCTGGGCACACGTGCGCCGGCGCTTCTACGAACTCGCCGCGGCCGGCCCAGCGCCGATCGCCAGCGAGGCGCTCCGGCGCATCGCAGAACTCTATCGCGTCGAGGACGACATTCGCGGCCAGCCGGCGGACGCACGTCGAGCCGTGCGGCAGGAAAGGAGCCGGCCGATCCTGGCCGAGCTCGAGCCGTGGCTGCGCGAGAAGCTCGGCCTCATCAGCCAGAAGACCAAGCTCGCCGAGGCGATCCGCTATACGCTATCACGCTGGGAGGGGCTCTCGCGCTTCATCGATGATGGCCGCATCGAGCTCGACTCCAATACCGTCGAGCGGTCAATCCGCCCGATCGCGCTCAACCGCAAGAACGCCCTCTTCGCGGGCTCTGACGGCGGCGCCGAGCACTGGGCTGTCGTCGCTTCGCTGATCGAGACGTGCAAGCTGAACAATGTCGAGCCACTCGGCTACCTGGCCGAAGTGCTCGCCAGGATCGTCAACGGCCACCCAAACAGCCAGATCGACAATCTCCTGCCTTGGGCTTACATCGCCAAGCCGGAGCTCAAGGCCGCCTGAGAACACCGCTGCGATGAACGCACACGAGGCGAATAGTTAGTTGAAGCAGTGGGAAGCTATCACGCCAGCCACGATAGGTTCTGCCATCAACTGGGTTGGCCAACGAGACACATCCACCCGGTGGGCTACAGCGATGGCCATCACACCTACGCCCTCGGCAATGGCCAATGCGATTGGGCTGAGGAAGGATGTGCCCATTGAAGATGATGAGGCGGCGGCAAAATGAGTGAACACAACCACGGCATTTACGAGAACTGTGGATGCGATAAATGCACAGAGGCTCGCGGCGGCTCCGAAACGGTTGTCTTCTCGGAAGTGCCTGAAAGCACATACGTGCTTACGGCAGAAAAGATAAAGCCAGTCTGGGCTGCGCTCCTTGCTATGGCGGAAGACATCCATAGCGGCCAAGACAACCTTTCTGAGGCGGATTGGACCGCTGCTGATGCGATTTTGGCGGATCTAACGCAGATCATGGAGGCTCACCGCCTCCTAGAGCGGGAGGCAACAGGAAATCCGGGGCAACCATTTTGTCCATGATATCGGCTAGTCGCTTGTGGCCCCGCGACACCGCTTACCCTTCATCCCCTTTTAGGGCCGGCTCGGTGCGTCCCCGGCCCGTCGCCTTTTGCTCCCCACCATAGGCGGCGGGCTTCCGCGCGCTAGCGTGCCCGGCAGCGTAGGCACGTGTGCATCAGCTACCGGGCCCGACCGGGTGAGCCTAGCCTGGCTAAGCGAGCCATATCAGGATTGGCTAATGCAGGTATCGGGCTTGCGTATAAGCATGCGTCAGTAAGGTGACCGGCACTCACGCCGCACACCACCGCTGCCCAAATAGGTGTTGTCGGAGGCGCGGTACGACCGGTAATGGTCATAGCACCATTCTACATGCGCATCGCCTCGATCACTGTTGGCGATTGCGCCGGTGATCAGCGCGCCCGCAGCAAAAGCTCCCAGCGGGAACCAGTAGTCACCGTGGCGACGATAACCTGGACGATAGTCACGGTAGCCGCGATAACCGTTCCAGTTGCTGCCATCGTGGTGCCGCATCCAGGGTCTGTATTGGATCGTCTGGATATGCGGAACAAACATTTGAGCGGAGCTGGCCGGCACTGCCGCGGCAGCGAACGAAGCGGACAATGCGGCGGCAAGCAAGCCTGATGTGAACTTCTTCATTGGTCATTCTCCTGAAGGGGTTGACATCCCATCTTTTCGGGAACGGAGAACGTGTGCGGAGGTTCCCACTTGCGCGGTTCAAGGCGGGCTGGCGCGTATGTGGTGGCCTGGGGAACTGCGGCGCGTCTTCTACTTTCCGCAAACTAACCCCGGCGTCTCACTTCTTCGGAGCTTCCCGCTGATGAAACCTGCAGAGCACGTCGTATTGGCGATTTCCAGTGCCGGGAACGGTGTCGGGCAGGGTCAGGATCTGAGAGTCAAAATCACAATACTTCTGCACTGCATCTGGAACTTCGCCGGCATCCATCCCGCCGATCTTAACAATGTCGCCGTCCTGGCAATTGCCGTGATCGACCGTCGACGTTATGCGGCATAACCGCTCCTCTGGAGCATTCGAAGCAGCCGCAGTCGCCCAGGCCGGTTCGATCTTTGGCGGCGCCGGCACATCAAGCCACACGGTTAGTACCGCCCCGACTGCTGCCAGGGTCTTGAGCATCCTACCCTCCGAAGTCGTGCTTAGCTCAATACTTGCGCAAGCGTATGGGGCACGCAAGCCAGGCCTTCTGGAGCCTCACCCGGGACCGCCGCCATTCCCGGGGATGAGCTGGCGTCTATCATAATGTCCATATGGGGCTCGGGCGCGACACTGCAGATCGACGACGGCGTCGTGCTTCCGCCGCTCCGCTTCCGCACTTGCCTCCAAGGGGCTGCATCATCGATCTCAGCTTCGACGGCGACACCGAGGCGGCCCTGCGCAAGGGGCCAGCCTCAAGATCAAGGTCGTCGGCGACAGCGGCAAGGAGACGAACCTGGCCTCTCGCTCAAGGGCTTCGCGAGCGCGCTCGACAGGACCACGGGGCTGCAGCAGTAGATTTGCTATTGCCCGTACCGCTTCTCCAGCGCTTCGGCGATGTGCTCGCACAGCATCTCGGCGGTGGCGACGGTCACGTGAAGGCGAATGCGCGTACCCCGTGGATCGACCACCGTCACTACCGCACCGTAGTCTGAGTATTCAAATGTACCCAGAACGTTGTGAACGATGAAGTCGGCAGAATTGCTAATCGAGCCGGTGGCATCTTCCACGGCCTTGCTCCCATCCTGAACTCAGCGGGCCGATGCCCTTGGCGGCAGTCGTGTGCCCAGCGGTTTCGACCTACAACTGCCTCGTCATTCAATATGTAGCGGCTTGTATTAGCGTCCAGAAGAAATATTGACGTTCCCGCGGCACCCGTGTCCCTGTCTTTGCTCGGGGCTGGTGGTCTCCCGGCAGGCTGGGAGACCCTGAACTTTTACTGGCTGCTTTTTGGAAAGCTCTGGGTAAAGCGTCAGGGACGCGATGCCGTGCGAGCCCGGCCAACAGCTCAAATTGGCGGTTTCATCGAGTCGGCGGATTGCTTGACCAGCCCGGGCGAACGCCTTCCATATAAATACCTGCGCGGCTAAACTGAAGTTTTTGCTTCGCACGACTTGAAAGGCGAGTCGTTGCGGTGACTTGAGTCGATTTGGGCGTCCGATCCGTGTCCATGTGAGGGATTTCCAAATCAGTCGAGATGTGATGCGATTCGTGCATGTTCATCGACATTGTTCCGAATCGGGGTTCGCCTCCGGCGGTGCTGCTGCGGGAGAGCTATCGCGATGAGAATGGACGGACCCAGAAGCGCACGCTGGCCAATACGATCAGGTCAGCAATCCCGCCCGACGTCGCCGGTTTGCAAGTTGAGGAAGGCTTCGCAAAGATCGCAGGAATTCAATCTTTCACCCATCGCATGACATCTCTAGTTGGGCACACAGTTGCAGGACGAGCAGATCGTTTCCGGGTTTGCCGCTAATCTGAACTCCGATGGAAAGCCCTTCTCTGTTTCTGAAATACGGACACGACGCGGATGGCTGGCCTGAGATGTTCGAAGGTATCGAGTAGGGAGCAAAGCTGTAACCTGCCGCGTTCCAAGCCTCGACATCTCCAAATGAAGTAAAGCTTAGAGAGCCCACTTCAGCCGGGTTGGTTGCAAGGGTTGGGGTCAGACAGACGTCGACCGCCGCCATCGAGCCGATGTAGCGAGACGTGTATTCAATTCGGGCTCGGCGAGCACACTGATGGGCATCAGCACCTCCCAACTTCGCCTTTTCTAAGAGATGTAATGTCAAAGGCTCTAGGTCTTCGCTTGTCGGGGTTCTCCCCAACTCGTGCGACCTCTCCTCAACCAGACGTACGATATCGAAAATCCATAGATGATCGAACCAGCTCGAAGCATCTAGACCGTCAGGATAGCGATACTCTACAATCCGGTGCCCGAGTGACTCCAAAACTTGCGCGGCTCGGACTACCGCCTCTTGCTGGTCCGGCCCACTCAGTCGGCCTGCAGGATCGGTTAGGCAGAGGCCAATCACGACCTGCGGCACAGGTCTGTTGAGTCCTTCTAGAAATGTATGATGTTCACGGGATGCGCTCGCAGTGATATCGAGCGATGCCGCGCTATCGCGGACGGTTCGGGTGATGACGTGATCGGAATTCAGACCACCTGCAATTTCATCAAAGTATGGACCTGTAGGATTGAGGCCGACTGTTGGCTTGAACCCGAAGACACCGCAGCAAGCAGCCGGAATCCTGATGGAACCACCAAGGTCTGTCGCGTGAGCGATTGGCACCATTCCCGCTGCAACGGCGGCAGCCGCCCCTCCACTGCTTCCTCCAACCGTCAGTTTGAGGTTACTTGGGTTGCGCGTTGCGCCGTACGCCCGAGGCTCGGTGACGAATTCGGAAGCGAATTCCGGTGTATTTGTCTTGCCCAAGATAGCTAACCCGGCACGTCGCCAGCGATCCACCATGAAGCTGTCAGGCTTTGGTGACGCGCCCCTGAAGTACGCCGAACCGAAGGTCGTGGGCATATCCGCCGAATACAAATTCACGTCCTTCAGAAGGAAAGGCACACCTTTCAATGCACCCGCGTCGTCATTACTGGCTTTTGAGCGATCGGCGTCAAAATTCCGCATAATCACTGCATTGAGACGGGGATTCTCATTTTCGATAACGTTGATCGCTGCATCGATCACCTCGCGCCGTGACACCTCTTTCCTTTTAATCAGCCGCGCCAAGCCGACGCCGTCATGAGCGACATAGTCTGCTTCATTCATGCTGCGGCATCCCTCGCCAACTGGCTCACCAGTTGCACAACGAAGTTTTGGAAAATCGGAAGGGCATTTTCAGTGGTGACCCGGCTGGTTGGTTGGGCCGCTTTCACCCAAAGTCCGTCGATCATCGCCAAGAGGCAGTTGACCGCAAAATCCACCTGACTTTCCGGAATGAGCGAACGGAGGCAGTAGGCAATATTGCTCGCCAGACGTTTCTCGTAGATTGCCTGATAACGCGTCATCTCCCGGTTGCCGCGCAAACCGGCCCACAATGCGAACCAGGCCGTCGCGACTGCAGGCTGAAACTGTTCTGCGTCAAACTGCGCCGACGCTATAGCCAGAAGCCGCTCCATCGGCGTTGTTGCCGTTCGCAATCTGGCTATGGTGGCTCGCGAAAGCTCACGGTTCAGATGACGCAGCACGAGCGTATAGAGCTCGTCCCGGCTACCGAAGTAGTGGGTGATGAGGCTCGGCGAGATTCCTGCCTTCATGCCGATCTGCCGAATTGAGCTTTGCTCGATGCCAAGCTCGTGGATGGTGTCAATCGCTGCTTCGATGATCTGCTTCTGCCGGATCGGCTGCATTCCCACCTTTGGCATTCGTGTCCCTCCCTGGTGTCCCAACGCATCTTGCATTTTTTTATTGAACACGCCAACAAAAAAGATATGATTGTTGATGCGTTCAACAAAAAAGGGGAATTCGAATGAAAGCCATCGCTTTTTGTGCAAGTGCGGCACTCACCATCCTCGCGGCTGTCGCACCCGCGCATGCTGATCCCGAGAGCTGCCGCAAGATCAAATTTTCGGACCTAAGCTGGACGGACCTTTCGCTTACGAATGCAACAGCATCCGTCATCTTGACGTCCCTGGGCTACGAGCCGGAACAAACGATCCTTGGTCTACCAGTCACTTTCGAAAGTCTGAAAAATAAGGATATCGATGTCTTCCTGGGAAACTGGCTTCCCGTCCAGGAAAAGGAGTTCAAATCATACATCGACAACGGCGATGTCGATGTCGTTACGACCAACCTTACGGGTGCCAAATTCACCCTGGCCGTCCCAACCTATGTTGCGAAGGCCGGCGTGACGTCGTACGAAGATCTTTCGAAATTCTCCGACAAATTCAAATCAACGATCTACGGCATCGAAGCGGGCTCAAACCAACCGCTGCTCGATATGATTTCGGCAGGAAGGCACGGACTCAAGGATTGGAACGTCGTGGAGTCCAGCGAGGCGGCTATGCTTACCCAGGTCGACAAAATGACCAAGGGCAACGAGTGGATCGTTTTCCTCGCGTGGGCGCCGCATCCCATGAATCTCAAGTTTGATCTGACCTACCTTAGTGGCGGCGATCAGGAATACGGTCCAAACTATGGGGGAGCGACCGTTCGCACGCTTACGCGAAAGGGCTACCGGCAAGAGTGCCCCAACGCAGCCAAGTTCCTTGAAAATCTGCGCTTCGACATCGACTATGAAAACAACGGCATGAACGAGATCACGACCAATGGTGTCGAGCCTCTGGACGCAGCCCGAAAATTGATAAAGCAGCATCCCGAAAAGCTGACCAAATGGTTGGATGGGGTTAAGACGCTTAACGGCGCGGACGGCTATGCAGCCGCCAAAGCGACTTTGCTCGCGAACTAACCGACGCGATTCTCTGATCCTGGAAGCCAAGCTTTGCCGAGCCCCTCAGGACTTTATCGGGGGAGCTTATCTAATGTTGGCTTTCAGGACGCGGCAAATTCGTCTCGATGGCTGCCATGCTGAAGGGGTTTCGGGTGCCGTCAGGCGTACGAAAGCCTCTCATGCAGGAACCCGCGGGCAGCGGGCGGTGGGCTATGGGGCGCAAAGCGGACGTCGGCAAGCCTCGACGCGCTTCTGGTAGTTGGCGGTCTTCGCTGATCTGAAGGAGGCCAACTGTGCTGTAGTCTCATGTCTCCAAAATCGTCGAACGAAGAAGAGCCTGAACAGGTCGAGTGTAACCGCCCGGTTGTTACCGCGGAGATTTCGCTTTGATGCGAGCGATGAGTTCCTGGCCATCGACGAAGGCTTCGAGGAAGTCATTCCATTCGTCAGCGGTGCGGCGCGCATGGGCAAGCATTTGCTCCAGCTCTTCCATTCCGTCGCGGGTAAGCGAAGTTATCGCCTCGTCCGGTCCGGTGTAGACGCTGATGATGCTGCCGTAGCTCAGGTTGTCATCGTTGCTGACGATCGCCTGAAGGAGTTCGGCATCTTCATCGAGCAATTTGGCGACGTAGTCGATGCTGAACACATGGGTCACCGTTGCCATCAGGCAGCCTCGGCGGAGATGGCGGTGACAGGTGACCAATTCCAGGGCAGCAGCTCGTCGAGGCGATTGATCTTGTGATCGTGGATGCGGTCGAGCACGTCTGCGAGATATGCCTGCGGATCGATGCCGTTCATCTTGGCCGTCTCGATGATTGTCATGGCGCGAGCCAAAGTCTCGGCGCCGGTGTCGGCGCCGGCAAATAGCCAGTTCTTTCTTCCGATCCCAATCGGGCGCAGGGCTCGCTCGGCGGCATTGTTGTCCATGGCGACGCGGCCGTCCTCGAGGAACAGGCAGAACGATGGCCAGCGGCTCAGGCCATAACGGAAGGCTTTTGCCAAATCGCTCTTGCCCGGAATGCGGGTCAGTTGCGTTTCGATCCAGACACGGAATGCCCCGATCTTTGGTTTGCTATGCTTCTGACGTGCGGCAAGGCGGGCATCGGCAGGCTGACCCGCAATGCCGTGCTCGATGTCATAAAGCGCACCGATACGGTCGAGAGCCTCGCGTGCGATCTCGGATTTGTTCGAGGTCCAGATATCATGGAAGTCGCGTCGCCAATGCGCCCAGCATGCCGCTTCTCGGAAGCGGGATGTTCCATCGGCTCCAGGCTCATAAAGCTTGCCGTAGCCTTTGTAGCCGTCAGCTTGGAGGATGCCGCTTGTCTGCCTGAGGTGGCGCAGGACGTGGTCTTCCTTCCAGTCCGGAGCAAAGTAGTAGACCGCGCCAGGCGGAGCGCCGCCCGCCCATGGGCGTTGATCGCGGACATATGTCCAGATCCTGCCTTTCTTTACGCCTTTCCCCAGCCCTTTGTCCTGCATGGAGCGATCCAGCACCCGGATCGGGGTATCGTCGGCATGGAGAAGGTCGCTGGCCATGATCACGGTTCCGATCCGCTCGATCAGGGGCTGAAGCACCTGCATGGCGCGACCGCACCAATCGACCAGCGTACTGTCGGGGATGTCGGCACCCATGCGGGCGAAGATTTCGTTCAGGCGATACAACGGCAGGTGATCGTCGAACTTCGAGACCAGGATGTAAGCCAGAAGGCCGGCGCCAGCCATGCTGCCTGGTATCGGACGGCTGGGCGCGGGCAACTGCACCATCTTTTCGCAGCAGCGGCAGGATTTCTTCAACCGGGCGATCTCGATGACCTTCATCTGCGCGGCGATCAGGTCGAGGATTTCGCTTGTGTCTTCGCCCACAAGACGTAGTTCACCGCCACAGGCGGGGCAGCAGGCGCCGGGATCGAGCTCCCTGCGCTCGCGAACTGCCTTATGCGACACGCGCGGACGACGGCGCATGATCCTTTCGGGCGCGTTCGTCATAGGCGCGACAGACGCTGCCTCGTCGGCCTCATTGATTGGCCCGGCATTGCTCTCCGCCGCGGCGATCAAAAGATCCTCCAGCGCCAGTTCCAGCTGCTGGATTTCCCGCTCGATCTTTTCCGAAGACTTGCCGAAGACCTGCTTCTTCAGCCGGGCAATGCGCAGCCGCAAGGCCTGGATCAACTGGTCATGCGCCTGCAACGTCGCCGACATCTTCGCATTTTCCGCCTGCAAGGCGGCGATCATCGCCTTCAGAAAGGCGGGATCGTCTGGAAGATTTTCGGCGACATTCGACATGCACCTGACTACCATAAGTCAGGGCGAGTAGCCATAAAAACCATTAGATTCAGAGAGATAAATCACCCGACACGCGCCGGCGGCGCACCCCAATTGGGGCGTCGCCAGTCAATTCCTTCCCATAACATCGCCATTTGCGCTGACGTCAGCCGGGCCGTCCCGTCGGCCGCCGACGGCCACGGAAAGCGACCCTTCTGCAAGACCTTGTAGTAAAGACAGAACCCCTGGCCATCAAAATAAAGAAGCTTCAAACGGTCGCCTCGCCTTCCCCGAAACGCGAAGACCGCGCCTCCCGTCGGCTTCTGGCGCAACACATCCTGCGTCAGTGCAGCCAAACCCTCGATCCCTTTGCGCATGTCCGTGAACCCGCAGGCAAGGTACACCCGAACCCCAGTTCCCGGTCCGATCATGCTGCCTCAACCGCCTGGATAAGCCGAGTCAGAGTGGCGGTATCGATCTCTCTGTCAAAGCGCAGGTTCCGCCCGCAGCATAGTTGTAATTCGACCAGCGCAGACAATCTGTCGGCGCCTTGGCGCATACGGGGTGCGCTCTGCGCCTCGGGCATGTCCACCGGAAGGAACATGGGACCCGCCGACGGCAACAAGAGCCCCTTCCTCCTCAGCTCTCGCCGCCAGGTGTAAATCTGCTGCCGCGTCACATCATGCCGCTCGGCAACCTCAGTCACAGTCGCCCCGTCAATTCCAACCGACATGACGATGTCGAGCTTCTTCTTATCACCCCAGCGACGACGCCGTTCCGCACCGAGAATCTCGACACGCATCGCAAACCTCGCACAAGACACGTCGCAAACGACGTCGTTAAACACGTGTCATAGGCCATCACGACGCTGTCAGGCAGGCGGTGACAATCGGGCGGTTACGGTCGAGTTCGCCACGCGCCTCGATCTCCAAAAGATATCGAGCCTTGCCGTGCGCGCGCAGCGCGGTGTCAGCCGCGCATGCGGCCGGATCACCAACGTAGAAGATGCCGTCGCTCCAGAGCGCGGGCATGATCACCGCCAGCTTGCGCGCCACATCGCCGCGCGTGCCGACGGCATCGCGTCCATCAGCTCAGCCAAGAGCGGATCGTCCGTCACCGCGATGCGCACGACCTGGTCGAAGGCCCTGCGGCCGACCTTGCTCAAGCGGATGCCGAACGACTTCAGCGAGTGGCGCAGACGTTCGCGTGGCCGAAGAACTTAGCCTTCAGATGGCGCCGGTGGGTCAGCAGGAGCCGCGTCCGGGTAGCAGCTCTCCGACTTGAGGTTTGCGCGGCGAAGCCGGCACGGGCGCATTCGGTGGGGTTGCCTAGGCTAAAGGTCGGGTAATGCTCGGTGTCACTTATCTCCCATGATCTAGACTGAGAATTGTGCAAACCACTGGAACCTCCTGCCCGATCGGGTGTTAAACTGGTTAGGGGTTTTCGGCATTTCATGGAACAACGAGCTTTGCCTTCCAGCATTTCTGGCGCGCGATCCTTCGAGGAGGCCGAAGGGCACGGTGCCCTCCTGCTTCCCGGGAGTGAGTTGGAAGATTTCTTCGAGAATGCGGCCGTGGCTCTCCACATCGTCAGCAATGACGGTACCGTACTGCGTGCCAATAGAGCCGAACTAGACCTGCTCGGCTACGCTCCGGGCGAATATATCGGCCGCAATATCCGCGAATTTCATGCCGATCCCGCTGCGATCGACGACATTCTGAACCGTCTATCCCGGCATGAAAACCTTCGACAGTATCGCGCCAGGTTGCGCGCCAGGGACGGCTCGATCCGTTGGGTGGAGATAACATCCAATACTCGCTCCGCCGCCGGACGGTTTCTCAGCACGCGCTGCATCACCATCGACGTGACTGACAGGATCAAAGCGGAAGAGCTGTTGCGTGAGCAGGAGCAGAGGCTCGCTCTCACCTATGACAGCGCCGGCGTGGGAATTGTGGAAGCTGACGCCGAAGGCCGGCTGCTGCGGGTGAACGGGCATTTGTGCCGTCTCTTGGGCTATACGCAGGAGGAGTTGATTGGTCGACCGGTTTTCGATTGGACCTATCCCGCCGACGTCGAGGCGGATCGCGCCAAATATCGCCAACAGGTCGCCGGTGAGATCAAAAGCTACACCATTGAGAAGCGGTTCGTACGCAAGGACGGGTCGCTTTTCTGGGCTGTCGTAACGTCTTCCAGTGTTCTCGACGGCAGCGGGCAGTTCCGCTACGCAGTACGGGTACAGCACGATGTCTCCGAACGAAAAGAGATCGAGGCGGCGCTCGCCCGAAGGGCCGAGGAGCAGGCTGCCCTGCATCAGCTGACGGAAATGCTCCAGCACGCCCTCACCCGCGAAGACGTCTATGAGGCTGCCCTCGACGCAATTCAGCGCGGGCTGAGATGTCAGCGCGCTTCTATTCTGCTGTTGGAAGGCGGCAGCATGAAGTTTGTCGCCTGGCGGGGCCTGTCGGACCCGTACCGAGCCGCCGTGGAAGGCCATTCGCCCTGGTCCGCAGCAGACCGCGATCCACAGCCTATCTCCATAAGCGACGTGGAACAGGCCGAACTCCCCGACAGCTTGAGACAGGCAATTCGGACAGAACGCATCGGTGCGGTGTGCTTCATCCCGATAACCGAAGGCGGGCGCCTGCTTGGCAAGTTCATGGCCTATTTCGACGAGGCGCAAGATTGCTCCGCCGAAGAGATCGAAGTCGCTCGGACAATCGCGCGCCAACTCGGGTTCGCCATCGAGCGTGTCAGAGCACAGAAAGCGGCCCAGCGGCTGGCGGCGATCGTGGAATCGTCCCATGACGCCATCGTAAGCAAGGACCTGAATGGCATCGTCTTGAGCTGGAATGGCGGCGCCGAGCGCCTATTCGGCTATCAGGCCGCGGAGATGGTGGGCAAGCCCATCACCACCATCATTCCCGAGGATCGGCTGAACGAGGAGCCGCTAATATTAGGGCGCATCCGCAACGGCGAACTCGTGGACCATTTCGAGACGGTTCGCCGCCGCAAAGACGGAACGCTAGTGGATATCTCGCTCACGATTTCGCCGGTGCGGGACGCATCAGGCCGCATCGTCGGAGCTTCCAAAATCGCCCGGGATATAAGCGACAAAAAGGCCGCGGACGCGAAGATACAAGACAGCGAGCGCCAGCTTAAGGACCTGCTCGCCGCCATTCCTGCCGCGATCTACACTACCGATCGGGATGGAAAGATTACCTACTTCAATGAAGCGGCGGTGCAACTGGCCGGCCGAACGCCCGAGATTGGCACCGACGAATGGTGCGTGACATGGAAGCTTTTCTGGCCGGACGGAACGCCGCTTCCCCATGACCAGTGTCCGATGGCGATCTCGCTGCGGGAAGGGCGGCCCATCCGGGGATACGAAGCGGTGGCCGAGCGGCCTGATGGCACTCGGATTCCCTTCATTCCCTATCCCACGCCGATGCGCGATGCTGCTGGAAACATCACCGGCGCCATAAACATGTTGGTCGATGTGAGCGAGCGTAAGCAAGCCGAAACCCAGCAGCGGATCTTGCTTGATGAGCTCAATCATCGCGTGAAGAACAACATGATGATGCTGAAGTCCCTGCTTTCGGTCGCGGCAAGGACCAGCAAGAGTTCGGAAGCTCGGGCGGTTCTGGACGAAGCCAGCAAGCGGGTGGCGGCCATGGCTGCCGCTCATCGCGTGCTCTATGACACGCCCGATGCCGTCAACTTCGGCGCAGAGCCTTTCCTTGGAGCTGTTTGCGAGACGGCAAAACAGATGTTCCCGTCAGGCGTTCACTTGGACTGCGAGGCAGATCCAATCCAACTGCCAAACGACATTGCGATGCCCCTGGCGCTGATCATCAACGAGCTTTTGATCAACGCTGTGAAGTATGGTTTGGCCGGAAATGGGCAAGGAACCATCCGGGCTTCGATCAAACGAGGCGGCGGAGGCATTAGCCTCGTGGTCGAGGATGAGGGGCCAGGCTTCGAACTCTGTTCAGTGCGATCGTCGTCGTCGGGTCTGCGACTTGTCGAAGGGTTAGTGCGGCAGATCGGCGGGACTTTCGAAGTCAGCCGGCACCCGTCGAGATGCACCGTCACTTTTTCTACGCAGTCCGAGGAGAGCGGCCTTGCGCCCAAAAGCGTCAACACCTGACCTAAGCCGTGCGGGGGATATCAACCGGCGCTTCAAGCCGCAGGTGGTTTTGTCCCGAGATGATTTGAGCGGCGGGCAAGCCGGAGAGTCTCGAGGCCAATTGATCCTGATCGTCGAAGACGACTATCTGATCGCGCTTGATGTGGAGGCTGGGCTTCATGCCGCTGGCTTCGAGGTGGCGGGCCCGGCGACTAGTGCTGATGAAGCAATTAGTCTTGCGCTTTCGATTGGACCGGCGCTGGTCCTGATGGACATCCGCTTGCTTGGCAAGCGGGACGGCATCGATGCGGCCGTGGAGTTGTACCGAGATCTGGGTATACGGTGTATCTTTACAACAGCGCATGGCGACCGCGACGTAAGGCTTCGGGCGGAAGCGGCCAATCCGCTCGGCTGGGTGCAGAAGCCGTATTCGATAGCGACTCTGATCGATGCCGTCCGAAATGGCATTCAGAAAATCGAAAAGCGGAGGTGAAACATGAACGTGTGCAGCGCCTTTTTCCAGGACATATTGTGCGGCAACTGCGCATTGTAGGCGGATTCATCGGACGCGGATTTCATACTATGATAACCGAGCCGCCACGGAAACACCCACTTCGGACGGAGCTTGATCGAAGCCTGTTTGATCGAGCAGCCGGCGCATGGTCAAAGCGTTCCTGGGCGCAAAGCCTTCGTAGTCGTTGTTGAAATAAACCCAGGCTCTCCGCGCGCCGCTATTCTTGATCCTCGCGGCCCATTCGGCTAACTCGACTTCGGAATAATCGTGCCTGTACCAGCGCTCCGGACCGTGCATTCGGAGGTAAATATCGTCAGCTGTGCGAACCAGAACGTCCGGAAGCCGTGGGCCGCTGCAAGAACAGAATATCGTGCCGCTCTCGCGGAAGGCGGAATAGACGGTTTCGTTCCACCAGCTGGCATGACGAAACTCCACGACGTTGCGTCGCGTGCGGTCGAGCTGGCTCAGAATGGCGCGGAGCCTCTCCTCGGTGAAGCGATAGCTTGGCGGGAGCTGGAAGAGAAAACAGCCCATCCGACTGCCAAGGATGTCGGCGATCAGTCCAAAATCTTTTACAGGGTCTCGGTATCCTCGAATTTCCTGACGTGCGTGATCAGCTCACAGACTTTTATGGTGTAGACGAACGCGTGCGATCCGGGCTGACGAAGCCAACTTTTCACATTTGCGACGGTCGGCCAGGAATAGAAGGATGCATTTATTTCGACGGTGTCGAACTGCTGCGCATAATGAGTGAACCATTCGGAGGTCGGTATCTCTCCCGGATAGAACTTTCCGCGCCATTTCCAGTAGAACCATCCGGAGCAGCCGACATAGGCGGAGTTCGCCAACTTGCTCGAATAGCGGCCGGGACCTTTGCCCACCATCCCCGTTCGAGCTGCATTTTTTCCGCGCGTCCGAAGTTCTCTGCGCGCTGTTTTTCGCGGCGCAGCCTGCGGCGCTCACGTCGCTCGTCAAGGGCTTTCCTGGGAACATTCATGTCCATTGCATGATCTCCGTCCGTCTTAACGACGAGCAGAGCCAATCGCTCCAACCCAACTGCCTGAGCTCATCCGGCCCAAGTTGCATTGCCGCGACTCTTTGTCGGCCCGCCATCCAAGCAGGCTTAGTGCAATGCCCGAAAAACGGTTACCGGTCACATCATCGAAACGAACCTCGGCGACCGGCTTCGGGAGCAGGGGCTTTCACAGATCGGCCCAGATGCCATGCTGGCGGCGAGGCGATCAGACTCTCGACGGTATGAGATATGTTCGCCGCCGACATTTGGGTTTTGCTCCCGCTTCCCATTTCAGTGGCAACTCGGCATTCCGCGTACAAACTTGTCGAGTCCACCATAGCCCTTGTCATGGCGGATCTTGAAGGCCAGGCAACGAAATCCGTCCACTTCAGATCGCCGGACATCACGTTCATCCGGCTTTCATCGGAGCTGTGTCGATCGACAGAGGAACTGGGCGGAAGCGCTCATTTCTTCAGCGCTCACCGAAATGCTTTCCAGATATCGAGAAGCGGCCCGCTGCCGCCATACACGGGATCCTGTCGTGGTTTAGCGACTTTGGAAATGGTCTTGACCGCGCGTGCATGGTCTTCGCTGCTAGTGCATTCATCGTATGTACCGTTGGGCGGGTAGGCGCCGACCATGAGAAAGTCTTCGCTCGCCGCAAGGCATTGGTGACCAGTGCCTGCTGGCAAAATAGCGACTTCTGCCGCCTTGATCGTGAGCGTGCGGCCGCGCTTGCCTCCGAACTGCACCTTTGCCGATCCGCGAGCGACGCCGAGAACCTCATGTATGCGGGAGTGGTAATGCACATAATCGTAGATGCCGTTTCGCCAGGACCTCTTCCAGCCGTTGCGCTCGAAGAGTTGCTCGAAGATTGCGGACGGATCGAATTCGGCAGGTAGTTTCACAACGCCGCGATAGACGACCACAGGCCAGTGCGGATGATTGGGGATGATGCCGTCGTCCTTGAAGCGGAATGCATTGGCCTTGCGCTGGCACACCAGCCGACCGAGCTCGTCACTTGAGGGTCGTTGCCACCCGGTGATCTTCTCGCCGAGCGTTTTGCCGCGCTCGAGTATGGGCATCATGTTCCTCCCGCCGGTGCGTCCACTGGGCGGAGCCAACCAACAGCCGGCCCGTTGAGCACGGTCCCGTCGGGAGCAAAATGGGAGCCATGACAGCAGCAGTCCCAGCACTGCTCGGTGGAATTCCAGGCCACTTCGCACCCAGAATGCGTGCAGACGGCAGACTGCAGATGGAGCTTTCCAGCAATATCGCGGCAGGCAGCGATCTTGCGTAGCCCATCCCGGAGGACCCCGCCTTGGCCAGGCTTAAGCTCCGCCAGCGACTTCAAGTCACCCGGAAGCAAATAGCCGGCAAGATTTGTGACCGCGGACAGGTTTTCGCGAAAACAGTTGATCATGGCCGGAGGGTGTTGCGCGACGGCTGATAGCCCTGGCCCGGCGCGCCGATAAGCTCGAAGGCCTGCTCGAGCCGTTGGACGTGCTTTTCCGTTTCGACAAGGTGGGCTTTGAAAGCGGCCCTCAAATCCCGGTTTGTCGCCGTTTCGGCCATATCGGGGAGCGCATTCAGAATCTGTTTTTCTGCATAGTAGATGTCCTGCAAAACGTGCAGGAACAGATCGTCCATAGTCTTGATGTCCTTCGTAAACAGGCCCACGGCTGCGCTCCCAATCTCAATTGTTGAGAGATCTTTGGAAAACGCGTGGCGTGACAGCCCGTTCCGCCCGCCAGCAGGAGGCATGAATCTCGTCACGGGATCTGGCCTGGTGGAGTCGCCGGAACGAGGCCGTCTTCTGGCGTTGCGGGCCGAGGGTCAAAGCCGTTGGATCGTATTTGGCACGAGCGACGACCGTTGCTTAAGCTCTTTGGAACCGCAAGCAGCGTCCCTGCGCCCTATCAAACATTGAGGGCGCTTTACTTTCGCCATCGTGAAGGTGCCGGCCGCCGGTTCGTAGGTCGCTGTCGTCTTCGTGACCGCGTTACAGAAGATGTGCACATGCACACCAGCACCAGGCGGCGAAGTCTCGACGTTTCCGCGCCTGTTGCAATCGCTATGACCAGACAGATCTCAAGCGATCCGGCATTGCGAGGTCCGTCGGCCGAGTTGTTGACGGCTAGGCAGACGGGCGGGCTTGGTGTGCAGGAATATGTTTTTGTTTACTCCAGCAAGGCAACTCCTAGGTGGTTGCAAGCGCGGGCGGCGGCGATATCATTCCGCACGGCGCGTAGCTTTTTAGGAGGAAGGGCTATGTTGTACCCCGGCCATGTCGTCATGGACGACGAACTCGCGATGCTTGCAGGCATCCACAAAACCCTGTGCCAGGAGCGAGGGATTGAACTCGAAAGCGTGCGCGGCCAGAAGCTTGCCGCCCACCTTTTCAAGATGTTTCTGAATGGGCTCACCACGAAGGAGGAGTTGCTGTATGCTGCGCGCAATCGTGGCCCGCTAATTCCGCCCGACAACATCTTCGGGCAGCCGCAGGCGACCTAGAGGACATGCCGAAGAACGCCCACGCGGGTGCTGAGGCGCGTGCTATCCATCGGCGGCCCAAAATGTGGTTACGGCCGCAGGGTCTTTCGAGCGCCTAGCGACTATTGCCCTGCAGGCGGAGCAGTTCCCGAACCGTCCCAGGATATGCGGTGTCGCTTGGCGAGATATTCGACTTCGTCGTCTACCGAACCAGTCTTCCTCGCGAAAGTACTGTAGCGACGCGCGCAGCTTATTCGAGCGCGAAGCAAAGAAATTGCGATCGTGACGAGGATTGTCAGGGAGCGGAAGTGCCACTCACAAGGGAGGTGACAAGACCGACGAGCTCATCGGGCCAAGCTGGCTTTGAAAGAAAGGGAACGCCATGGAAGACGGGGGCTTGTAAAGTCGGATCGTATCCAGAAACCACGACAAACGGGATTTCTCGGCTCTTCAGGCTCTCGGCGGTCCTCCCTTCGCGACCATCAAGAAGTTTAATGTCCAAGACAGCTACATCGGGCCGGTTATCATTCAGCCAACTTTCCGCCGAATGATCCGACGGGAAGACCGTCACCTCAAAGCCGGCCTGGGATAGCTCCCGGGCTACATCGGACGCGATGAGGTACTCGTCCTCTAAAACGAGCGCTAAGGGTGGCTTCATGGCTCTCCCCTGCGTTAACTCTATGTGAATCGGCGTGCAAAATTGACCCCCTAATGGACTGCGCCCCTTGGGGTGGACAAGTGATCAGGCGGCGCTTTGACCGATCTGCCGGATGTGTTGATCCTCGAACTGTTGCGGGCTGAGATATCCCAGCGCGGAGTGCAGCCTTCGCTTGTTGTAGGCTTCCTCGATGAAGTGAGGAAGATGCTCGGTGACGTCCGCGAAGGTTTCGAACGCCATCGGGTAAACGGCCTCGACCTTGAGCGTCTTCATGAAGCTCTCGGCCTTGGCATTGTCATATGGATTGCCCTTACGCCCCATCGACCCGATCAGATCGGCGTCTGCCAGGACCTGTCGATAGATCTCCGCTGCGTATTGGGCCCCGCGATCGGAATGATGGATGCAGCCGGGTGGCGGCCGTCTGCGGGCGATCGCCATCTTAAGGGCTGCTACGGTCAGGCGCGCATCAATGGATCGGCCGATGGCATAGCCCACAACGAGGCGCGACCAAGCGTCGAGAATGATGGCGACGTAGATGAAGCGCGTGGGCAGCGCCACATAAGTGATGTCGCCAACCCAGAGCTGGTTCGGACCGGTCGGCAGAACGTCTCGGGCCAGATTCGGATAGATCGGCCAACCGTGACCGCTGTCGGTCGTGGTGACGAACCGCCGCCGAACCTTCGGCTGCAGGCCGTGCTCGCGCATCAGGCGCCGGATCTTCTTGTGATTGACGACAAGGCCCAGTTGCCGCAATGCGGCGCCGACACGACGGTAGCCATAGCTTTCGAACTCATCGCAGACCTCGAATATGGCTTCGACTATCCCGGTGTCGTCGGTTGATCGCTCAGCGCAATCGTAATAGGTCGAGCGCGCGATCCCCATCAGCAGGCATCCTTGCGCGACGGAGATGCCACGAGGCCGGTGATGGCGGACGTAGTCCCGCTTCTCGGCAGCGGTGTGCTTCTCAGGGCCCCCTTTAGAAACTCCAGCTCGAGAGCCTGCTTGCCGACAAGCCGCTCCAGCGCAGCGATGCGGGCTTCATATTCCTGGATGAGATCGGCGGCCTGCGCATCTTCATCAAGAGCGCCTTCTTCGTATTTGCGAACCCACACCCGGATCAGCTGGCGCTGGATGTCGTGGCGCTTGGACAGTCCATGCAGCGTCTCGCCGGCAAGATATTCCTGCGCGACCTGCCGCTTAAACTCGATGCTGTGAGTGCGATATCTTGCCATGGTCTTCTTTCCGAAAACCCGGCAGACTGGGTCAATCCCGAAATCCTAATCTGTCCACCCCAAGGGGCGCAGTCCAATCCGGGGTCACTTTTGGAAGCCGTTTGACACATGACAACGGCCGGATCACGCTCAACGTCGCCGAAGCCGATTCCGCCGAACGCGAACGACGACGCGTCGAGATGGGCGAGAACTACCGCACCCTACTCGGTCATTTCCGCCACGAGCTCGGCCACTATTATTGGGATCGGCTGATCAGGGACGATCCAACCTATCTTCGGTCGTTTCGCGAGCTTTTCGGCAACGAGCAGGCTGATTACGAGCAGGCACTGAAAGCTTACTACATCAACGGCGCGCCGCCGGACTGGCAGCAGCGCTACATCTCCGCCTACGCCGCATCCCAATCCCTGGGAAGACCGGGCCGAGTCTTGGGCGCACCATCTCCATATAGTCGACACGCTTGAGATGGTGCATTCGCTGAACTTTCCGCTCGGCCAACTAGAGACCGTGGATGCCGATGCCATCCCACGGGGCGATTCTGGATCAATAGCTTAAGGAAATCGTATGGCGGGAGAGGGGGAATTAGAACAGGCTACTAGCGACATCTCTCAGGTGAAATACCCATTTCACATTGAAGCGGTTGTTGGCTTGGTGTGACCAAATGGACGGCTTTGCATCGCCGCCGCTCGCCAATCACCGCTAAGTTCGCTGGCTCTTTTGCTCTTCATGCCATTCGGCGTCGAAAGCTTGCCTTTCCTTCGCGGCGCAAAGACTCCGTGCATGCTCGCCTTCATGGCTCTGCAGCTTGTCAGCCATCCAGAGCATCGCTCCATAGATGATGGCGCGATCGTCATTGGTCAGCTCGATGATGCCCGCCTTGACGACGAGGCCGCCGAGTTCGATCAGGTGTCGGGTGCGCTTGCGGCGCTCGACCTGCCAGGCGCGCATGTCATTGCGAGCCAGAGCCGCTTGGAGGCGATTGTGGGCTGCCCTGTTTCGGTGAATCGCTTCGAACGTTGCGCTGAGGTGCCGCAGCAGCTCGCCCGGACCTGCTCTCGAAAAACGTCAGCCCACGCTTGGCCCATGCCTCACGCTTTGCGGCGTCTCTGGTTTCAGCGATTGCGACCAGTGCGCCGGCCAGTTCGTCAGTGCTGAGTTGATCGGCGCCGGTGGCGATCAGCAATTCGCCGAGCTGCTGCACCTTTCGCGCTCTGAGTTCGCGCGCCTTGTCTTCCAGCGCCTTCAGTTCGGCGTCGAAATCCCTTGGTTTGCGCATGTGCTGTCTCCGTCGATTGTCGATGTGGCGATGATAGGCGAGCGCCCGCCGGAAGGCTTCAGGGTTGCCGAGACAGCCCGGGACGGGCTGGTCCATCCCGAGATTTTTTCGAGGGAGGGCGCGCTTATACGTCGTGCCGACGTGCGCTTTGACGTGCAAATGAATGGATCGCGATGGCGATCTATCATCTTCACGTCAAGGTCATTGGCCGCAAGGCAGGCTCGAGTGCCGTTGCGTCGGCCGCCTACCGCTCGGCGTCGCGGCTGCGCGATGAGCGCATTGATCGAAGCCACGACTTCACGGCCAAACGCGGCGTCGTCCATTCGGAGGTGATGCTGCCGGAGAATGCTTTGGAAGCCTGGAGCGAGCGCGAACGGCTCTGGAACGATGTCGAGGCTTTCGAGGTCAGGAAAGATGCGCAGCTGGCCCGTGAGGTGGAGTTTGCTCTCCCGCGTGAACTGAGCCAGGCGCAAGGCATCGAACTGGCGCGCGACTTCGTGCAGGCCGAGTTTGTCAGTCGCGGCATGGTCGCCGATCTGAACGTGCATTGGGACAGGGCAGAGGATGGCAGTGCAAAACCGCATGCCCATGTCATGCTCACCATGCGCTCAGTCGATGAGAACGGCTTTGGCCCGAAGGTGCGCGACTGGAATGCCACCCAGATGGTCGAGCGCTGGCGCGAGCGTTGGGCCGAGCTTGCCAATGAGCGCCTGGCCGAACTCGACATCGACGCCCGCATCGATCATCGCAGCCTGGAAGCGCAGGGCGTAGCGTTGGAGCCGCAGACCCAGATCGGTGCGCCGGCCCAACGCATTGAGAGCAACGGGCTTGACGGCGCAGACGTCGAAGCCGATCGCGCCGAACTGCACCGCGAGATCGCGCGCCACAATGGCGCGCGCATCATTGCCGATCCATCCGTGGCGCTGGATGCGATCACGCATCAGCAGTCGACTTTCACGCGCAAAGACATTGCGAAGTTTGCGCACCGCCACAGCGACGGAATTGACCAGTTCAACGATGTCATGGGAGCCATCGGCAAAGCGCCCGACCTGGTCGAACTCGGCAAGGACGGACGCGGAGAGGACCGCTTCACCACGCGGCAGATGATCGAGACGGAACAGCGCCTGCACCGCGCGGCGGAACGCATGGCCGGAGAGGGGCAGCATGCGGTGAGTGACGCAGATCGCGAGGCGGCTTTGACGCGCGCAGCGCAACGCGGTCTTGTCCTCTCAGGCGAGCAGAACGACGCACTGGATCACATCACGGATGCCCGCGGTCTTGGTGTCGTCGTTGGATTTGCCGGCACCGGCAAGAGCGCCATGCTGGGTGTCGCGCGCCAGGCCTGGGCAGCAGCAGGCTACGAGGTCCGGGGCGCGGCACTTTCCGGTATCGCGGCTGAGAATCTCGAGAACGGATCAGGCATCCCGTCGCGCACCATCGCCAGAATGGAACATAGCTGGGGACAGGGTCGCGACCTGCTCACTGGCCGTGATGTCCTGGTGATTGATGAAGCAGGCATGGTCGGCACGCGCCAGTTGGAGCGCGTGCTCTCCCATGCCGCGGACGCTGGCGCGAAGGTCGTGCTGGTCGGCGATCCGCAGCAGTTGCAGGCGATCGAGGCTGGTGCTGCATTCCGTTCGATCCACGACCGCCACGGCGGCGTCGAGATCGGTCAGGTGCGCCGGCAGCGCGCGGACTGGCAGCGTGAGGCCACGCGCGATCTTGCAACCGGCAGGATCGGGGCTGCGATCGGCGCCTATGACGCGCAAGGCATGGTGCACCAGGCTGCCTCGCGCGATGAGGCACGCAGCAATCTGGTCGAGCGCTGGGACCGCGACAGGCAGGCAGAGCCTGAAGCAAGCCGGATCATTCTCACCCACACCAACGACGAAGTCAGTGCACTGAACAAGGCAGCGCGCGAGCGCATGCGCGCTGCCGGAGATCTCGGCGAAGAGGTTCAGGTCGATGTTGAGCGCGGTGCAAGGGCCTTCGCACGCGGTGACCGGGTCATGTTCCTGCGCAACGAGCGGTCGCTCGGCGTCAAGAATGGCACGCTCGGCGTGATCGAAGGCGTCAGCGCGCAGAGCATGACCGTGCGCATCGACGATGGCAGGTCTGTGCGCTTCGACCTGAAGGACTACTCGCACATCGACCATGGCTATGCCGCGACCATTCACAAGGCCCAGGGCATGACGGTCGACCGCACCCATGTGCTGGCGACGCCAGGCATGGATGCGCATGGCAGCTACGTCGCCATGTCGCGACATCGAGATGGGATGGACCTGCATTACGGCGGCGATGATTTTGCCACTCGAAACCGACTCGTGCGGACGCTGTCACGCGACCGCGCCAAGGACATGGCCTCGGACTACGACCAGATCGACCCGGCGCGGACCTATGCCGAGCGGCGCGGGATCAGCTTCCGGCAGCGCGTGGTCGAGATCGTGCGCCGGGTCGTTCCGGAGAAGCTGCGCGACAGGATCGGTGGGCTTTTCGACGGGTTGCGCTCGCCTGGAGAAGCGGAGCCTGGCCAGGGCCGTGCGCTCCAGCCGGAAAGGGGAGACGGTGGAACGCGGCGCGGTGATGCCGGCGCCGCACCTGGAAGAGAAGCTGCCGCCAGGGGAGCGCAGCACGAAACGGGTGCGTCGGTGGACCCGGAAGCGGCGTTGCGCAGCGCTCGCACGAAGGCGCTTGTGCGCCACGCGCGCGCGCTCGATACGATCCTCAGAAGTGGAAACGCTGAAGGGCAGGGCGGTCCTGAGCAGATGCGCGAATTGAGAGATGCGCGCGACGCTTTCGAGAAGGTTCGGCCGCATGGCTGGCGCGATGCAGAAGCGGCCTATGCCAAGAATCCCGAGCTGATCCGTGAAGCGGCGACCGGCCGCGTCAATCGCATCGTGCTCGCTCTGCAACTTGAAACGGAAATCCGCACTGGACTGGACACCGATCCGATCCGGCGCGCCGACCGTTTCGTGGAAAGCTGGCAAAAACTCCACCGGACAAGCCAGGACCAATATCAGGCCGGCGACATGTCCGGCTACAAATCAACGCGCTCGGCCATGTCCGACATGGCCAAGAGCCTCGAACGCGATCCGCAGCTTGAATCGCTGCTTGCCAATCATAAGAGGGCGCTTGGCATCGAAGTCGAATCCGGCCGGCGTCTGGGCGTGGAACTCGCATTCAACCACGGCATCGGCAGAGGGCGGGGGATTGGAATCTAACCCCTCCGATTTGCCGCCGTGGCGACTTGACCTTTCCGTTTCCATAAGCCGGCGAGCGGCCTCAGTTTGCTCGAGATCGCATTTGAACGCGATGATCTGCTCGACGTAGCCCTCTTCGTTGGACGCTGGCCGTAACGATCGAAACCAATTTGCGAACCACTCGGAATGCAACAGACCCTCCTTAATCGGTGGCGACCCGGCTGCGAAGGCAAGGCGGGGGAAGCCGAGCGAGCCCGGCCTAGCCGGCGCGGGTCCAAAGGGAACAGAGTACGCCGGCCTAAGATCAGGTATATCAGTTATCGCTAAATCATTCGCCATGCGAACGGATGACCTTTGCGCTTTCTGCTATCTTCGTCGGGATGCCGTGGGGATGAGCTTCGGATTTCGTCCGACTAAAGAGGCCTGGGCCGAGCAAGAAGATTACAAGGCTAAGCCGAAACGCACCATAATCGAGGCCGAAATCTTTGAGATTTCAGCCGTGATGTGGCAGTCATACCCCCAATCCGGCGTTGGACTTGTCTGCTTCGATCACAGAGCAAATGCCAGCGCCGGCGACCGATTAGCCGCAAGCACATCGTGCCGAGGCTGCAATACGGCTCCGAGGCATCCAGTAAGCGCTAGTCGGCCTTAGGTGACGGCGTTTCTTTCTTGATGACCTTTTGCGTGTCGGTCGCCTTCGTCATGTCGGACTTTTCGACACTGGCCGTTTTTATGGTGTCGACCTGGTCCGATGCCATCGATTGGTGGTAGTCGCACGCAGATGCGGCTGACACCGACAGCCCCAGCGCTGCGATTGATGCGAGGACGGATTTCATGCGATCCTCCCTTCGTTGATGACGCAACGTAACGCGCCCAGCTCGGAGCACAAAATCACTTTTCGCGCCAACGCGAGCGAGCGGCCTCTTTTTATGCTTCAGCGCTGAATTGCAGCTTCGCCCGACGCGCAATTGGCCCGTCATCATCATGAATGCCTACAAGGTGCGGGCAGCTTCCATCTGCTTCCAGGTAATCGTCGCACTTGGCACCTGATCTTTGGCGCGGCGGGAAAACTCAAACAGGGAGCTTGCCCGAGCACAGACTTCGGCCGCGTCTATTATGAAGCCCTTGATGTTTGTCTCCAATACTGAACGCCCCGCCTGCGAAACAACGCCGACTCTGGACCGTTGAATTTGGATCATCTCCGCGTTGACGAGGGTCGACCGCAGGCTGCAGCTCATGCAGTCGCTCTTGTCCACTTTGCTGAGCGCCGTCATCGACGGAGTGGTTTACCATGCGGCAGCTCCCAAGATTGGCGATTGGGGCGCAGCGTTGATCGGCGTAGTTCTATTCTTCGTGCTCGGGGCCATCGTCAGGAGTGTGTCGCCGAAGGGCTAATACTGGGTGTAACTCGGCCTTCGGCGGCCTAGATCTTCGATCTCCGCCAGCCAGCGGCGCGGGCCTCTGCCTCGGAGCAAAACCAGCGCTCACCCCTCCAAGGGCTGATGATGGTTCGCCAGTAATACTTCTGGCCAGGCATGTGGTAGATGCGCTCGCCGGTCAGGTAGCTGATGTTCCCCTTGATGTTGCAGGCATGTGGCGCGGCGCCGGCTTTCAGCGCAATCAGGCCAATTGACATTCCACCCAGAAGGATAACGCAGCTCCACACCATCGCATTTCGCGATAGCCGCCAGCGCTTAGCCAGTGTGCGCTTACGCCACCGGTCCGCGTGGTTTGCGCCTCCGTAAGTCCCCATCGAGCGACCCAAGGTGAGGCCAATACTATCGTCTCCGCCGCAATTGAGCGCAAGCGGGTGCTAATGTGGCCTCGCTGCTTGGCGCCGATCTCTGGCGGTTAGATCGGCCGGCGCCCATTGGGCGGGGGGCTTTGGGGTAAAGGGCGCCGGCCGTGGCGTCCGTTTAGGTCCACCGCGGCCCACAGGATCACCTTACCAGCCGGCGGGGTAGCTACGTGATCGCGGAAGTTGGAAGGCGCAAAAAAGCCCCGGACTATGCCGGGGCCAGAAAGCTTCCAATGAAAACAGGGGTCAGAACTTGTAGCCAACGCCGACGATGAAGTCATGCGTTTGCAGTTTGTGATCCATAACGCACCCCCCACCGCAGTAATTGAGTGTTTTGGTGCCATAGGCGGAAAAGTCGTACTCAGCACGGAGAAACATCTTCTCTGAAAGCTTGACATCTGCGCCCACTCCTACGGTGCCTCCGACCAAAGTCGTATCGCGTTCTGCGGGGCCGAACGGCCAGAACGTCCGCAATTGCGTGGCTGTGATGCCGGCGGCGACGTAGGGAAGAAAAGCCCCCATGTCCATGCCAATGCGCCCGCGAAGCGCACCGTCCAAGCCCAACTTGGTTTCCATGGTGCCTGGGCCAGATACCCCGGTTTGTGTGTGCTTCCCAAAACGGTACCCAACTGAACCATCAATGCCATAGACGATGTTAGATGACTGCCAGTTGTACCCGCCAAAAACGGCCAGCGTGGGCAAACCGAAATTCTCGGTTGCGGAAGGGCCGGTAACCATCGTGTGATGAGCAAGTGCGCCACCCCCCGACACGCCTATGTACGGACCTGACCAATCATAGGTAACGGGAGCAGGCGTCGGCTCTGTCGTGGTGACAACGTCAGCCGCAAAAGCGTTGCTTGTCAGCGCCAAAGCGAGCGTGGTCGATAGCAGGACGGATGATTTCATAGTAAGCCCCTTGAATCGCAAGCCATTATAGCTTCTGTCAAAGCGGCCGCCTATCTGGGGGCTTGGTACTTTCGGCAAAAGGCTCCACGCGTTGCGGTTGCGCAACACCCGGCGGCACTAGTTCAATTAGCAGGTCACGCGCCATCACCGGCGCGATCGTCGGGACGAGTAGACTGCCGGATGGCATGACAACCTATCTGGTCCAATTCGACCGCAAGGGCAAAACAGTCAGCGACTGGTTCGCCGATGGGGATCTGGTCGACATGGGCTTTGACGGCTGGAGGCTTCCGCCAACCTAGAGGGCAGAGCCCGCTTCGGCGGGCTTTTCGTTTGCGGCCGTAGCAATGTGGCAGGCATCGGACAGACCCAACGTCTGATTGATCGTCCGTTGGCCCGCAATGTGCTATGATTCGCGTCATGGGCAAGAAAGCGAAACGGAAGCCTAAGCAGGCGATCGAAGCCCCGATAGACCGCGAGATTGGAGCGGAAGCCGCCTATTATGCTCGAAAGTGCGGCATCACCATCGATGAGGCGGCCAGGATAATCCGGGAAGCCCACTCGCCGAAGCTCTCGATAGTGCGCAACAACAAGCCTAGATAGGCCGTTTTGACCATAGCCGGCTTACCTCTCCGGTGCTATCGTCAACTCCCCCGTCGGCTATGAACTCCTGTCGTTTGGTTGCCACACAGTCGGCCATTTTGAGCCCGCTGCCCGTCGAATCGCGCAGCGGGTTTTTTGCTTCTTCGTAAGGCTCGCGCTTGTCCCCGACATCGTTTTACGATGGGAATGGCACCCCGGCGGGATGTCTCATGCCGTCGCATGCCGTCTAAATCAATAGCATTCTGCATGACGGGCTTTTTGGCGGGTAAGCCCTTAAATTCTCTATAACATGTTGATTTCATTTAATATCTGGCGGAGGGAGTGGGATTCGAACCCACGGTGAACTTGCGCCCACGCCGGTTTTCAAGACCGGTGCCTTAAACCGCTCGGCCATCCCTCCAACTGGTTGTTCAGGCTGCGTTTTTCRAGCAGGCGAGGAGTCCGGGCCGGCCCCTTGCGACGCATTCTGCAACTGTTTGGTTCAGTTGACTGCTTATAGCCGCCTGCAACACCGCGTCAACTTGCTCTCGCGCCATCGCCCGGGCAAAATGTCGGTTTCGGCAAAGCCAGGCCGCAATCAGCCTGCGTGATCCAGCAGCTTGGTGGCGGCGACGTCACCGCGGCGTTCGGAATTGGCGCGGTCGATGCCTTCCACGGTGATCGCGAACATTCCGTTCTCGATCCTGCCGATCCAGCCTTTTGCCTTCAGATACCAGAGATGAAATTCCAGATGCTCACGCGGGCAGGCGGACAAGCGCTCGAGYTCTGAATCGCCAATGCCAGGATTGTTGACGTCCTGTCGGCGCTTTACGTAGAGAAGCGAGAGCAGTTTGGCCTGGATGACCAAATCCCGCTCGATGCCTTTCGCGTTGCCGGCTTCCTCGCTCAGCTCGTGGCGAAGGTTCAAATTGTCTTTATATTGAATGTCGTACTGCGCGCGCTTGACCGGATCTTTCAGCGTATTGTGGGCTTCCACGATATCGCTGAAGCGCGATTCATCGCCGGTCTCCCGATTGTCGGGATGGTAGCGCATGGCAAAGTAACGAAATATCCGCTCGATCGTTTCCGAGTTGGCGTTCGGGCTGATTTCGAGAATTTCGTAATAATCTATGAACATAGTCATGCTTCCACGATATCGCTATTGCGAAGATCGTCGAGAGACACACCCCCATCCCCCTTTGGGCAACATTGCGCAACTGTTATGCACATGCAAGCCGCCTCCTTGGGCCGACGACGACGCTCCGCTACCTGGTGATACCGGCTAAAGGTATATTTCGCCATAATCTCGCCGATTTCCGGCCATAATCGATTAACATCGTGATAAACAATTCCTGTGCAAAAGGGGATTGGGATCAAGGTGTCGCTTACGTTCGCCGGCTTGGCCCGCGAATCGCCAGCGAGAGGGGACAATCGGAAAATGCAGACTTCGGCGCGCCCGCGTCTTCGTCGCGCTCCCGCTTTAGCCCTGTGCGCCTTGTCGGCATTGCTGCTTGCCGGCTGCGGATCGACGCCGCAGCCGAAGGCGATGATCGACAAGCGGCAGCGCTCCAAGGAGTATTTCGCCGAATCCGAATATGGCGTGAAGGCTAGCCCGCGCGTCGCCTTCATGCGGCGCGGCGGCGGTCGCGACCAGCTCGGCAAACCCTACCAGGTGCGCGGCAAGTGGTATTATCCGAAGGAAGACAGGCATTACGCCAAGGTCGGCCTGGCGTCCTGGTACGGCGACGCCTTCCACGGCCGGCTGACCGCCAACGGCGAAGTCTATGACACGGCGCAACTGACGGCGGCGCATCCGACCATGCCGCTGCCGAGCTATGCCCGCGTCACCAATCTGAGGACCGGCAGTTCGGTCATCGTGCGCGTCAACGACCGCGGTCCCTATCACGAAGGCCGCATCATCGACGTCTCGCAGCGCGCCGCCGAGATGCTCGACTATGCCAATGTCGGCACAGCGGAGGTGAAGGTCGAATATGTCGGCCGCGCGCCGCTCGACGGCAATGACGACAAGTATCTCATGGCCTCCTACCATCCCGGCAACAGGCGGCCGGATCCGTCCGACGGGCTGCCGTCCGGCGTGATGGTGGCCATGAACGGCCCGTCGCCCACCATGTCGGTGGGAGCTCCTCCCGCCGCCGTGCTGTTCCCCGGCCAGCTGACCAATTCAGGCCAGGCCTTCGAGGCGCAGCCGTCGCTCTCGGCGCAGACGCCAGCCGTCGCGCTGCCCGATCTTGGGCCGATCGTGCCGGAACGTCCTGAGATGCGGCTGCCGCCGAATTCGCCCTTTGCCATGGCCTCGCTCTCCTACGCGAGCGAGCGCGTGCAACGCGCCGACGTGTTCGCCGCGCTTGATGACAAGGGCATGTCGCCGGCCGACATTCTCCAGTCCTGGAAGAAGTCGAACCGCCAGCAGCAGGCGCCGGCCTCGGACTATGTCGCGGCCGGCTCCTTCGATCACGTCGGCGAGGCAAAGCGCGTGGCCGCGGCCCTTCAGCCTTTTGGCCGGATCGAGATCCAGCGCACCGAACTCGACGGCAACGACTGGTACGCGGTCAATGCCTATCCGGACGGTCACGGCAGCATCGACGATCTGCTGCAGGCCGCCTGGTCGCATGGCGCGCCGGACGCGCTGGTTGTGCGAAACTGATCAATTTCGCGCGCGCGGTTGATCCGGCGGAAAAAACCCTGATAGCTTGGCTGTGCCGCATTCTTGCGCAGTTCCGGATGGAAAGCGGCTGCGCATTTTTCCTGGAATTGCACTAACGGGTCGGAATTTCATGCCATTGCGCGTTTTTCAGCCTTTCGCAGGAATTCTGGGATTGGCCTTCCTGCTGCTTTGCGCCGTCCCGGCAAGCGCGCAGCTTTTCGAGACCAAGGCGGCCCAGGCCTTCATGATCGATGCCGACACCGGCACGGTGCTGTTCGCCAAGGACGCCGACAAGCCGATCCCGCCGGCCTCGATGGCCAAGCTGATGACGATGGAAGTGATTTTCAACGCCATCAAGCAGAAGCGCATGACGCTCGACGACACGTTCGTGGTCAGCGAGAACGCGTGGCGTACCGGCGGCGCGCCGTCGGGAACCTCGACCATGTTCGCCAAGCTCAAATCTGCGGTGCGCGTCGAGGACCTGATCCAGGGCGTGACGGTTCAGGCCGCCAATGACGGTTGCATCGTGCTTGCCGAAGGCATGGCGGGTTCCGAGGCGAATTTCGCCGCGCAGATGACGGATCGCGCTCGTGAGCTCGGCCTCTCGAAGTCGAAATTCGTCAATTCGACCGGCCTGCCGGCCGATGGCCAGCAAACCACCGTGCGCGAGCTGACGCTGCTGGCGCTGCATATCTGGCGCGACTATCCGGAGTTCTTCCATTATTACGCGCAGCCGGACTTCACCTGGAACAAGATTTCCCAGAGGAACCGCAATCCGCTGCTGGCCATGGGGATCGATGCCGACGGCTTCGTGGCCGGCGCCAGCGAACAGGCGGGCTTCGGTATCGTCGGCACAGCCAGCCACAACGGCATCCGGGTGATCACGGCCCTGAGCGGCCTGGCGAACGATCGCGAGCGTTCCGAGGAGGCACGCAAGCTGCTCGACTGGGGGTCGCGTTCGTTCCAGAAGACCGAGATCTTCGCCAGGGACGAGGTGGTGGGCGAGGCGCAGGTCTATGGCGGCGCCAAATCCGGCGTGACCTTGAAAGCCAAGGGGCCGATAAACATCTTTCTACCGATCGCCAACCGCGACAGGTTGACTGCCCGGATCGTCTATAACGGTCCGGTGGCGGCGCCTGTGGTGGAGGGGCAGCCGGTTGGCGAGTTGCGCGTCTGGATCGGCGATACGCTGAGTCAGCAGACGCCGCTTTTCGCCGCCGAGTCGGTGAAGGTCGGCACGCTGCCGCAGCGGGCGCTCGACGCAGCCAAGGAACTGGCGGTCGGCTGGCTGCGTCAGAAGCGTTTGTGAACGGGCAAGAGCCGGATGATTTCGGATCGAGTCGATCCGAAATCTGAATCCGGCTCTCAATCAAGGAGATAGAGCATGATGTCGCCCGAAAACCGCTTCACACTTTTCGGCATCATGCTCTAGTTCGTGGACCTTTTGTCGGACGGGAGCTATGACAGCGGCCAGCGCGGACAAGGGCATTCTCGGTTGACGAGCGGGTTTTTCATCACCTTCGAAGGCGGCGAAGGAGCAGGCAAGTCGACGCAGATCGAGCGGCTGGCACGCCGGATGCGCGCTAAGAAATACGACGTCCTGGTCACGCGCGAGCCGGGCGGCTCGCCGGGTGCCGAGGCGGTAAGGCACGTGCTTCTGTCGGGCGCGGCCGAGCCGTTCGGTCCGAAGATGGAAGCGATCCTGTTCGCCGCCGCCCGCTCCGATCATGTCGAGCAGGTCATCCGGCCGGCGGTAGAGCGCGGCTCGATCGTGCTCTGCGACCGCTTCATGGATTCCTCGCGCGTCTATCAGGGCGTCACCGGCGGCCTCGACCCGGATTTCATGCGAGCGCTGGAGGAAGTCGCCATCAATGGCATGGTGCCGGACCTGACGCTGATCTTCGACATCGATCCGGCGGAAGGCTTGAAGCGCGCCACGGCACGGCGCGGCGCGGGCGATGGTCCCGATCGCTTCGAGAAGGAGACGCTTGCCGTACACCAGCGCCGCCGCGACGCCTTCCTCGCGATCGCCGCGGCCGAGCCTGAACGCTGCATCGTCATCGACGCTTCGGCCGATCCCGACGCGGTTGAAAATGTCGTTACGGCCGCCGTCTTCGCGGCGCTGGAGGCGCGGGTGCCGGCGCAAAGGAAGCAGACGGCGCCTGCATGATCTTCGAACGCATAGCCCCCGAACAGCACGACACGCTGGACGGCGTCCCCGAACCGTCGGAAACGCCGCGCCTGATTGGACACGCGCAGGTGGCAAACATGCTTGCCGCGGCCTATCGCGCCGGCAAGCTGCCGCATGCGCTAATCCTTGCCGGTCCGCTTGGCATCGGCAAGGCAACGCTTGCTTTTCATCTGGCGAACCATCTCTTGAAATATCCGGACTTCAAGGCGGCGCCCGACACGCTTGCCAGCCCCGATCCGGCATCGTCGCTGTTTCGCCAGATCGCCACCGGCGCGCATCCTGGCGTGCTGCACCTGACACGCCCGGCCAACGACAAGACCAAGAGCTTCAAGACGGTGCTCACCGTCGACGAGATCCGCAGGGTCAACCGCTTCCTGTCGATGACCTCGCATGACGGCAGCTACCGGGTCGTCATCGTCGACCCCGCCGACGACATGAACACCAACGCCGCCAATGCATTGCTCAAGAATCTCGAGGAGCCGCCGGCGCGCACGCTGTTCATCCTGATCGTGCATGCGCCGGGCAGCTTGCTGCCGACGATCCGCTCGCGCTGCCAGATGGTACGGCTGACGCCGCTTGCCGCCGACGAGTTGATGGCCGTGCTGGAAAATACCGAGCCGCCACCGCCGGAGGAGCCGGCGGCACGAGCGGCGCTGGCCGAGCGGGCAGGGGGCAGCGCCCGCAATGCGATCTTGCTCACCCAATATGGCGGGCTGGAAATCGCCGGCGCGCTCGATGCGCTGGTTGAGCAGCGCAAGCCGGAGATTGCCGCCGCCCATCGTCTCGCCGAGGCGGTCGCCGGCCGCGACCAGGCAATCCAGTTCGATATCTTCAACCGTCGCGCGCTCGACCTATTGTCAACCGCCGCCAGTGAAGCAGCGCTCGCGGGCGATCTCGCGCGGGCCAAAGCGCTGTCCGAGGCTTGGCATGAGGCGCTGAACACGATATCTGAGGCCGAAACCTACAATCTCGACAAGAAGCAGCACGCCCTGACCATGATCGACCGCCTGAATTCTGTGATGCGAATGTGACGGTTTCCTTGATGCACGCCGTTGCCCCAAACCGGGGCCAGTTTTGGGCGGCATGCATCGACCCCGGGATGGCAATCGCCGTTCCGATACGATATCCACCGCCACAACTCACATTCAGACATTCATGACGGTTCATTCATGTCACGCGACAAATTCTACATCACGACCGCGATCTCCTATCCGAACGGTAAGCCGCATATCGGCCATGCCTACGAACTGATCGCCACCGACGCGCTGGCCCGCTTCCAGCGGCTCGACGGCAAGGACGTGTTCTTCCTCACCGGCACCGACGAGCACGGCATCAAGATGCTGCAGACGGCGCGCAAGGAAGGCATTACCGCGCGGGAGCTCGCCGATCGCAACTCGGCCGAGTTCAAGCGCATGGCGAGCGCGCTCAATGCTTCCAACGACGACTTCATCCGCACCACCGAGGAGCGGCATTACGCTTCCTCGCAGGCGATCTGGAAGGCGATGGCCGCCAATGGCGACATCTACAAAGGCGGTTATGCCGGCTGGTATTCGGTGCGCGACGAAGCCTATTACGGCGAGGAAGAGACCGAAGTCCGCGCCGACAATGTGCGTTACGGGCCGCAGGGAACGCCGGTCGAATGGGTCGAGGAGGAAAGCTATTTCTTCCGGCTTTCGGCCTATCAGGACAGGCTGATAGCGCTCTACGAAAGCCAGCCCGACTTCATCGGTCCGTCCGAGCGCCGCAACGAGGTGATGAGCTTCGTCAAGTCGGGGTTGAAGGATTTGTCGGTCTCGCGCACTACCTTCGACTGGGGCGTGCCGGTGCCCGGCGACGAGAAGCATGTGATGTATGTGTGGGTCGACGCCTTGACCAATTACATCACCGCTATCGGTTATCCCGATGAAAATGCTGAGAGATGGCGTTTTTGGCCAGCCGATGCACATATCATCGGCAAGGACATCGTGCGCTTCCACGCCATCTACTGGCCGGCCTTCCTGATGTCGGCGGGCATCCCGTTGCCGAAGCGCGTCTTCGGCCACGGCTTCCTGTTCAACCGCGGCGAGAAGATGTCGAAGTCGGTCGGCAACGTCATCGACCCGTTCACCATGGTCGAACATTACGGCGTCGACCAGGTGCGCTATTTCTTCCTGCGCGAGGTGCCGTTCGGCCAGGACGGCAACTACAGCCATGAAGCGATCGTCAACCGCACCAATGCCGATCTCGCCAATGGTCTCGGCAATCTGGCGCAGCGCTCGCTGTCCATGATCGCCAAGAACTGCGGCGGCGCTGTGCCGCGGCGCGGCGAACTGGCGGAGGCAGACCGGGCAATCCTCGATCAGGCGGTGGAAGCGCTGGCCGCCTCGCGTAAGGCGATGGCGGAGCAGGGCATCCATCTGGCGCTTGCCGCGATCTTCGGCGTGGTGGCGGAAGCCGATCGCTATTTCGCTTCCCAGGAGCCCTGGGCGCTGCGCAAGACCGATCCCGAGCGCATGGAGACGGTGCTGTGGACGACGGCTGAGGTCGTGCGGCGGGTTACGCTGCTTTGCCAGCCCTTCGTCCCGGCGTCCGCCGCGAAGCTGCTCGACCTTCTCGCGGTGCCCGCCGACGCACGCAATTTCGCGCATGTCCACGCGGACCACGCGTTGGTGCCCGGCACTCCCTTGCCGGCGCCTGAGGGCGTGTTTCCGCGCTACGTCGAGCAGGATGGCAAGGCCTGATGCTCGTCGACAGCCATTGCCATCTCGATTTCCCGGACTTCGCCGAGGAGCGGGCGGCCATCGTCGCCCGCGCCCTGGCGGCCGGGGTCGGCCGCATGGTGACGATCTCGACACGCGTGAAGCGATTTCAGCAAATACTTGAAATCGCTGAAAACTTTAGTGAAGTCTACTGCTCGGTTGGCACCCATCCGCACAATGCGGCGGAAGAACTCGACGTGACCGCCGACGAACTGGTGCGGCTCTCCAGCCATCCCAAGGTGGTAGCGATCGGCGAGGCCGGCCTCGACTATTTCTACGATCACGCGCCGCGCGACGCGCAGGCGCGAAGCTTGCGCACCCATATCGCCGCCGCGCGCCGGACCGGACTGCCGCTGGTCATCCATTCGCGCGACGCCGACGACGACATGGCGGCTGTCCTCGATGACGAGACAGGGAAGGGCGCCTTCCCTTTCATTCTGCATTGTTTTTCTTCAGGGCGCAGACTGGCGGAGGTCGGCGTGGCGCTGGGTGGTTATGTCTCCTTCTCCGGCATCCTGACCTTCAAGAACTCGGCCGAACTGCGCGCCATCGCGGCCGATGTGCCGCGCGAGCGCCTGCTGGTCGAAACCGACGCGCCTTACCTTGCGCCCATCCCGCATCGCGGCAAGCGCAACGAGCCCGCCTATGTCGCGAATACGGCGAAGGTGTTGGCCGAAACCATCGGCGTCAGCGAGACCGAGATCGCCGRTATAACCACCGACAATGTCTTCCGGCTGTTCACCAAGATGCCGCGTCCGGACCTGGCGGCCTGAGAGATGGGCGATCGGCTGCGCCTGACCATTCTTGGCTGCGGCTCGTCGCCAGGTACGCCGCGTATCACCGGCGACTGGGGCAATTGCGACCCGGCCAATCCGAAGAACCGGCGCCTGCGCACGGCAGCCCTGGTCGAGCGGATCGCCGCCAATGGCGCGCGCACCACGGTCGTCATCGATACCGGACCGGATTTCCGCTCCCAGATGCTGCTGGCTTCGGTCAGGCGTATCGACGCCGTCATCTACACGCATCCGCATGCCGACCACATCCACGGCATCGACGATTTGCGCGGCTTCGTGCTCGATCAACGCCATCGCATCGACATCCATGCCGACGAGGCGACCATGCTGCGGCTGCGCCAGGCCTTCGGCTATTGCTTCGAGACGCCGCCCGGCAGCTCTTATCCGCCGATCGTCCATGCTCATATCATCGACCACGGCAAACCGGTCGTGATCGAAGGAGAGGGGGGTGCCCTCGCCTTCGAGCCGCTGCCGCAGATCCATGGCGACATCATCTCGCTCGGCTTCCGCATCGGCCGGCTCGCCTATTGCCCCGACATCAGCGACTTTCCAGACGCCACCGCCGAACGTCTGCGCGACCTCGACATGCTGGTGATTGACGCGCTGCAGTACAAAACGCACCCGAGCCATCTGTCGCTCGGCCAGGCGCTGGGCTGGATCGAGAAGCTGGCGCCGAGGAACGCCGTGCTGACGCATATGCATGTGCCGCTCGACTATGCGGTCGTGATGGCCGAGACGCCGGACCATGTGGTGCCGGCCTATGATGGCATGGTGATCGAAATTCCATATGAGTCAGCGCGGTAGTGGCGTTGGTTCATTCGTCTGGTGTGTGCGCGTCACGGCCACGTTGCCGGCCGGAGCCTTGCCTTCCTTGCAGACTCAACCGCATCGGACCACTCTGGCGCTATGATCGCGAATTCGATGTTGCGCTTCGAATTCTGAGCAATTCCACGGCTTTCGGTTAAGGCATAAGTTCCATAATATATCTTATGCGACTTTCTGATATGGCAGATGGAGATGCGCGCGCGACGCTGTCCCCGACTTTCGACAACTCGACCCATCACGCAGGCCTTCACTCAGGCTCGGTTCAAGCTATTCTGAAAACTCTGGGATGAAGGTCGCATAGCATGGCGAAGCTCGTATTCGGAATGAACCTGTCCCTGGACGGTTACGTGGACCATCAGGCGTTCGCGCCTGATGCCGCGCTCTTCCGGCACTGGATCGAGCACGTGCATGGCCTGACGGGCAGCGTGTACGGCCGCCGCATGTACGAAGTCATGCGCTATTGGGACGAAGACCATCCCGAATGGACTTCGGATTTACGTGACTTCGCGGCGGCATGGCGGCGCCTACCGAAGTGGGTCGCGTCGCGGTCGTTGAAGTCGGTAGGCCCTAACGCCACACTTGTCGCGGATGATATCGAGGCAGCGATACGTGGGTTGAAAGAAGAGCTGACAGGCGAGATTTCGGTTTCCGGACCAGAGCTGGCGCGAAGCCTGACCAACCTTATCGATGAGTATCGGCTCTACTTCCATCCTGTCGTGCTTGGTCGCGGCAAGCCGTTCTTCGCCGGTCCCCGGCCGCCGCTCCGTCTCGTGGCCAGCGACCTGATCGGGCGGGATGTGGTCAGGTTGACATATGTTCCTGCCTAAGGCAGCGGCTAGAGCATGATGCCGAAAAGTGTGAAGCGGTTTTTCGAGCGACATCATGCTCTATCTCTTTGATTTAGAGCCGGATCACTTCAAATCAGCTAGCTCGTCATCGAGGATCAGCGCCTGTCTGGCCGTCGCGTCGAGGCTGCAGCTGACGATGATATTGCTCTGGCGATCGCTATTGACGGGCTCGACGGCACCCTCGGCCGCGCAGCGCGCATCCCGGTAAGCGATCCACGCACGCTGCATCTTGCGATAGCCTTCCCGCAACTCGGACGAGGCGGCCTTGGCCATGAGCGCTGCGTAGGTGGTGTTGAGACGATCCTCCCACACATTTGCCTCCCGGCCGGCGCAATCGATCAACCCCAGCTGCGATTGTCCATCGTCGCTCTCGAAGGAGCACAGCTCTGTAACGTAGCCGATGCACGAGGCCGGCTCGTGTCCGGCCAGCTTGATGATGTTGTCGACATGGGAGGCCGGCGTGGGTTTGTCGTTCACTCCGGGAACGTTGCCTGGAAAATCGCTGACATATTTCAGGCATCCGGCAAGCGCTGCCCTGTCCGACGCAAGCACTTGGTCTTCAGCCATCGCCGACGATGGGGCTGCCAGGAGCAAACCGCAACTCGCGAACACCAGGAGGCTCTTCATTATCCAGGTCCCCATTTTCATGCGTTTGATTTCGTGCCTGCAAACCTGAGGCGGTTTGTCGCCTTAGAGCCGGATGATTTCAGGTCTGTTCGACCTGAAATCTGAATCCGTCTCTAAATCAAAGAGATAGAGCATGATGTCGCCCGAAAACCGCTTCACACTTTTCGGCATCATGCTCCTAGAGCCGGATGATTTCAGGTCTGTTCGACCTGAAATCTGAATCCGTCTCTAAATCAAAGAAATAGAGCATGATGTCGCCCGAAAACCGCTTCACACTTTTCGGCATCATGCTCTAGAAGAACCCATCGAGGAACGCGGCCGTCTCGTCGGAAATGCCGACGATCTTGTTCGTCGCCTGACGGTAGAATTTGAAGTTGAGTTCGGTTTCCGGCCGGCCGTCCTTCCAGTCCTTGAACCGCTTGATCTCGTCCCGGCCCAGTCGCCGCGCGGCATGCGCGGAGGCTTGAATGGAAACGCTTACGCGCGGTGTCTGCCGTTCGAGGTCCGGGCGCCTTGGGATCGCTTCGGACGACGTGACGGTGCCACGGGCGACAAGCCCCTGCCCGCCTTCGTTCTCGCTTGCGAAGACGAAGATCGTATCGCCTTGGGCTATACGCTTTCCGCCATACATCGTTTTTTGTGCAACGAAGGTGAATGCCTGCGCCAGCGAATCTTCGACCTCGGCTTTGATCGCGAACGCCATGTTCTTTTACTGACCCAGATGGATCCGGTAGCTCAGCATACGCTTGCCGGAGGGCTCAATCAGCATCACACCGGGCTTCTCGGTAAACTCGCCATCGAATTCGACCGGGCTGGCGATCCCATGCCAGGGCTCGACACACAGGAACGGCGCGCCGCCCGGTTTGGACCAGATCCCCAGTTCATTGAAACCCTGCCATGACATTTCGATCGCCGGACCGCGGTCCGCAGTGTAGCGCACGCTCTTGCTGACGGGCCGATCGAGGATGACGGCGTCCTCCTCGAAGAGCCGCTCCGACAGCGCAAGCGTCTTGCCTACGACGGGTGTGGGCCTCGGATCCGCCAGCAGCAGGCCATCCTTCAAGCGGCGGATCGGCGCCGGCTCATTGTCCGCAAAGGCCAGCCGATAAGCTTCCTTAGGCAGTTGCGGCAGCAGTGGCCAATTGAACGCCGGGTGCGCGCCGATCGACGCCGGCAGAAGCTCGTCGCCTGTGTTGGTGATCTCGAAAGTGACGCCAAGCTGCCGGGGACCGAGGCTGTAGCCTATGGCCAGGCGAAAGGCGAACGGGTAGCGCGCGCGGGTCTCGGCGTCGTCGGTCAGGACCAGCGTGCAGGAGGACGGCCCCTGCTCTACCCAGGCGAAGCGGCTGTCGCGGGCGAAGCCGTGTTGCGTCATCGGGTAGGTCTTCCCGCGATGATGCAATTGATCGCTCTTCAGCCTGCCGACGATCGGAAACAGGACCGGGGAATGGCGACGCCACTCGGGGCCTGCCTGCCACAAGAACTCGGTTCCGTGCGCATCGCGCAAGGAAACCAGTTCGGCGCCCTGCCCGACTATGGTCGCCGAGATGCCGTCACCGTGAAGCGTCAGGCTGTCTTGTTCCATGCGTCCTCGCGGGGTGGCTGGCGCAACTGCCAGGCTAGCAAAAGGCCGCGCGTGAACTCAAGAGCAACGGGCTGTGCTGTACCTCACACGGCCGCGATAAACGTTCCGTGACGCTGACACGCTGGATGCCGACCCAAATGAAAACCGTGGCCGGAGGGTACCCTCCCGCCACGGCAAGATTCGAAGTGTTGCCTGCTACGGTTGGCAGCCCAGACTACTCGCGCTCGCCGGTGAAATTCAGCAGCAGCTGGAAGATGTTGATGAAGTTCAGATAGAGCGAGAAGGCGCCGAACACGGCGAGCTTCTGCTGCGATTCTGCGTCGAAATTCTCCGCATACTGTTCCTTGATCGTCTGCGTGTCCCAGGCGGTCAGGCCGATGAAGACGGCGATGCCGATCACCGAGATGGCGAACTGCAGGGCGGTCGAGCCGAGGAACAGGTTGACGAGGCTCGCGATCACCACGCCGATAAGGCCCATGATCAGGAAGGACGAGAACTGCGTCAGGTCACGCCTGGTCGTATAGCCGTAGAGGCTGGTGGCGCCGAACATGGTGGCGGCGATGAAGAAGGTGCGCGCGATGCTGGTGCCGGTGAAGACCAGGAACACAGAAGCGAGCGACAGGCCCATGACGGCGCAGAACGCCCAGAACATCATCTGCGCGCTTGCCGCCGACATCGTCTGCATCTTGAACGAGAAGAGCATGACGAAGGCGAGCGGCGCCAGCATCACCACCCATTTCAACGGGCTGGAGAAGATCGGCACATAAAGCGCCGGCGTCGAAGCCACGGCAAAGGCGACGAGACCGGTGACGACGAGGCCAAGGCCCATATAGTTGTAGACGCGCAGCATATGCTGGCGCAGACCCTCGTCATAGGCGGCTCCGGCCTGGACGCCGGTGCCCATTCGATATCCCAGATCGGGGCTGTTCATTCGGTTCTCCTTGGTTGGATCGGTTCGCTTGCGTGTCTCAATAAAGTGTTCTGGCGAGCTTTTCGGCGGCACGGTCGAGATTGCCGGCATCGCCCTGTCCGACCACCGCGTAGGCAACCTCGCCGACCTGGAAATAGGCGGATGAGATGTCGCCGGATGGAACGACCGTCGGCTTCACCACGTCGAACGTGCCCGGCCTGATGGCGAACAGCGAAACCACGCCAAGGTCTTTCGTCTCGACCGCCATTTCGACGCTCGGCCCGAAGGGCGACGGATAGACCTGGACATCGCGGATCTTCCARTCCGCGGGCAGCGAAGGCATGACGATSGCGGTCGCGGCGCGGATTTCATCGGCGTTGTAGCCCGGCGTCTCCGTATGGGACGGCATCGCCTCGCGCACCWGCGTGGTCCTGTGCGCCCTCACYGCTTCCTCGACATAGGCTGGCGGCTGCGTCGAGGCGACSACCTTGGTGACAGCGATCGGCCCGAAGATGCCATTCGCCAACCAGCCGGCGGCAACCAGCACGGCGGCGGCCGCKGCCCGCTGYAGCAMGGAAAAGACGCGGTCCCGGGTAAGCCCCCGYTCCAGCCGMCGCGCCGCCTCKGCCGTTGCCGGGCRYGCCATGCCGAKGGGKCCGGCTAGCGCCACGCGCAGTTCGTCGCGCATCCTGAGGTCGGACATCACACGCGCCGCGGCCTCAGGACGGACAGACAGGAACGCCTCGACCTCGATACGGCGGGCGACATCCAGTTGGTCGTCGACATAGGCGTCGAGGTCGGTGTCGGTCACGGGGTCGACAATAGAAGTCATCGCTCGTCTCCCACGATCCTGAGATGGTTCCTGGCCTTCGCTGGAGCGCCCTCCTCCATTTCGCGCAGCGAGGCGCGCGCGCGGCCGATGCGCGACATCAAGGTTCCGAGCGGCACGCCGCTGACTTCGGCGGCCTGGGCGTAACTGAGACCCTCGATGGCAACGAGATGCAGGGCCGAACGCTGCTCGTCCGGTAGCGCGAGAAAGGCTTCGCGCACCTGCGACAAACGCACGGAATGGTCCTGGGATGCCGGCGTGCTCCGATCGGCAAGATGACCGGCCTGCTCGATGCGAGCCGCTTCGGAGCGGCGCGAGCGCATGCGGTCGATGAAGATATTGTGCATGATCGCCAGGAGCCAGGCGCGTAGATTGCCACCCGAACGGAAGCTGCCGCGCCGCTCATAGGCGCGCACCAGCGCATCGTGCACCAGATCCTCGGCATCGGCGCTATCGCGCGTCAGCGATCGCGCGTAGCGCCGCAGCGACCCCAACTGCCCGACAATATCGAAGCGTGCCATCGACCGTTTCATGCCCTGTTTACGGAGCAGGGCAAGGTTTTAATCCGGACTTCTGGCAGTTTTCTGCGGCGGCGAGCCTCGCCCCTTACGGCCAGCGGTGGTTGGCAAGAAGGAAAACCGCTGGCGAAGCGCGGCCGATTTGCGTATCAATCCGCCGCCATTGGAGCCTGATCGATGTTCGAAAGCTTGCAGCCCGCGCCCGCCGACAAGATCCTTGCCTTGATCGGTCTCTACCGTGCCGACACGCGCCCCGGCAAGGTCGACCTCGGTGTCGGCGTCTACAAGGATCGTGACGGCAGGACGCCGGTGATGCGCGCCGTCCGCGAGGCCGAGAAGCGGCTGCTGGCGAGCCAGGACACCAAGACCTATCTCGGCCTTGCCGGCGATACCGGCTTCAACACGGCGATGATCAAGCTGGCCCTCGGCGAGACGGCCGACCTATCGCGCGTTCGCGCGGCGCAGGCGCCGGGCGGGTCGGGTGCGCTCAGGCTGGTGGCCGAGCTCCTGCAGCGCAGCCGTCCCGGCGCGACGGTCTGGCTGTCGGATCCGACCTGGCCGAACCATCAGCCGGTAATGCGCGCCGCCGGCCTGCAGGTTCGCGAGTATCCCTATTTCGATGCGGCTTCCGGCGCCGTCCGCTTCGACGACATGTTGGCTGCGCTGCGCGCGGCCAATAGCGGTGACGTCGTGCTCCTGCATGGCTGCTGCCACAACCCGACCGGCGCCAATCTGGATACCGCCCAATGGGCCAAGGTCGCCGATGTCCTTTTGCAGCGCGCCTTGCTGCCTTTCGTCGACATCGCCTATCAGGGCTTCGGCGAGGGCCTTGATGCCGATGCCGCGGGCCTGAGGCTGCTGGCTGGGAAGGTGCCGGAAATGGTCGTCGCCTCGAGCTGCTCGAAGAACTTCGCCGTCTATCGCGACCGAGTCGGCGCCGCGATGGTCATGGCCAAGGACGGCGCCCAGGCGGATATGGCGATGAGCCAGATGCTGGCAGCGGCGCGCGCGCTCTACTCGATGCCGCCCGACCATGGCGCGGCAGCCGTGCGCATGGTGCTGGAAGACGCTGACCTGAGAAAGGACTGGGAGACGGAACTGGAAGAGATGAGGCTGCGCATGCTCAGGCTGCGCGTCGCCTTCGCCGAGGCATTGCGGCGGCAATCGAATTCCGATCGCTTCGACTTCGTCGCCAGCCATCGCGGCATGTTCTCCCGCCTGGGTCTGACCGAGGCGCAGGTGGAGCGTCTGCGCACCGAGCACGCCGTCTATATGGTCGGCGACAGCCGCATCAACGTGGCCGGCCTGCCGGAGGACGGCATGGACGATCTCGCCAAGGCGATCGTTTCCGTTCTCGRCTGAGGCCCGGACAGCTGTGGACAAATCGCGCMGGCGAGYTGCCGCCATTGGCCGGCGCGTACGGCGCGGGATAGGCTCTRCCCCATGAAGCCCTCCAAGGACATTTCCAGGCTGATCGAGATCATGGCGGCGCTGCGGGCGCCGGAGACCGGCTGTCCATGGGAYATCGAGCAGGATTTCTCGACCATCGCGCCYTACACRATCGAGGAAGCCTATGAGGTTGCCGACGCGATCGCGCGCGGCGATTTCGACGACCTGCGCGAGGAACTGGGCGATCTGCTCCTCCAGGTCGTCTATCATGCGCAGATGGCGCAGGAGACCGGCGAGTTCGCATTCGGCGACGTCGTGGAAGCCATCACCACCAAGATGATCCGTCGCCACCCGCATGTCTTCGGTGACGAGAGGGCACGCAGCGCCGGCATGGCCAAGGGCATGTGGGAGAAGATCAAGGCGGCGGAGAAGGCCGACAAGCGCAACGCCCGCATCGCGCGCGGCCTCGATCCGGAAGACCACGGCAAGGGCTATCTCGACAGCGTGCCGGTTGCGCTCCCCGCGCTGACCCGGGCGCTCAAGCTGCAGGAGAAGGCAGCCCGCGTCGGCTTCGACTGGAGCGAGGCGGCGCCCATCCTCGACAAGATAGAGGAAGAAATCGGCGAACTGCGCGAGGCGCTGGCCAAGGGCGATACCGCGCCGATCAAGGACGAGTTCGGCGACATGCTGTTTGCCGTCGTCAATCTCGGCCGCCACCTGAAGCTCGATTCGGAAGCCGCCCTCAGCGGCACCAACGACAAATTCCGCTCCCGCTTCCACTATGTCGAGCGGGCGCTGGAACAATCGGGCAGTTCGCTGGAGAACGCGACGTTGGACGAGATGGAAGCGCTCTGGCAGCAGGCCAAGAGCGTGAAATAAGTCGCCTAGAGCAATTCCAGGAAAAGTGTGTAACGGTTTTCTGTCCGGAATTGCGTAAAAACAAAGAGTTAGAGCAGTTCGGCGATTCCATGAAACGCTGAACCGCTCTCGATGATGCCGAAAAGTGTGAAGCGGTTTTCGGGCGACATCCGGCTCTAAGCGCTGTTCCTGCGGTTGAGGCGGCTCTCGATCTCCTGCCTCGCGCTATGCGTCGCCGTGAGCGAGATGGTAACGCTGCCGTCCTCGTTGTCGGCGCGCGAGACGACATCGCCGTTGCGGTAGAGCCAGTCGACCTGGCCAAGCTGGGCCGGGCTCAGCGTTACAGTCATGGTTTCAAGCTCGCCGGACACGCGCGTCTCGATCAGGGCCTTCAGCGTGTCGATTCCCTCGCCGGTCGCCGCCGAGATTGCGATCGGCGGGGCCTTGCCGCCGGCCCCTTCGGCAAGCAGCCGCTCCCGATTGCCCTCGTCCAGCAGATCGATCTTGTTCCACACCTCGACCACCCGGTTGGTGTCGCTGGCATCGACGCCGAGATCGCCGAGGATGCGCTCGACATCTTCGGCTTGAGCCGCGGTGTCGGGATCGGAGATGTCGCGCAGATGCAGCACGAGATCGGCCTCGACGACCTCTTCCAGCGTTGCCCTGAAGGCCGCGACGAGATGCGTCGGCAGGTCCGAGATGAAGCCGACMGTGTCCGACAGGATGATCGGCGTGCCGTGCGGCAGGCGCACGCGGCGCAATGTCGGATCGAGCGTGGCGAACAGCATGTCCTCGGCCAGCACCCCTGCTCCGGTCAGCCGGTTGAACAGCGTCGACTTGCCCGCATTGGTGTAGCCGACGATCGCCACGACCGGAAACGGCACCTTCTTGCGCTTGGCGCGATGCAGGTCGCGGGTGCGCCGCACMGTTTCCAGCTCGTGCTTCAGCTTGGTGATCTTGTCCTGCAGAATGCGCCGGTCCGATTCGATCTGGGTTTCGCCGGGGCCGCCGAGGAAGCCGGCACCGCCGCGTTGCCGCTCGAGGTGGGTCCAGCTCCGTACCAGCCGGCCCTTCTGGTAATTGAGGTGGGCCAACTCGACCTGCAGCGTGCCTTCCTTGGTCCGGGCGCGTTCGCCGAAAATCTCGAGGATCAGCCCGGTGCGGTCGAGCACCTTGGCGTTCAACTCTTTTTCGAGATTGCGCTGCTGCACCGGCGTCAGCGGATGGTCGACGATGACCAGTTCCGCCTTGCGCTCTTTGACGATGTCGGCGAACTCGGCCACCTTGCCGCTGCCGAGCAGCGTCGCCGGGCGCGGATCGGTGACCGTCACGACTGCCGAGTGGACCGGATTGAGATCGATCGCGCTGGCAAGCCCGACAGCTTCGTCGTGACGGGCGTCCGCGGAGCGGCTCAACCTCGGGCGATTCGAATCGTCTTCGCCACGCGGTTGGCGTGTAAGCACCGGCACAATGACAACCGCGCGGGTCGGATCCTTGGCTTCCGGCCCGAGCTGATGTCCTTGTTTTCCGCGAACGCTGCGGTCCGCGTCCTTCTCACGTGCCAATCAGGCGCCCTGGCCTTCCTCGCCATCGAACATCTGAACCGGCTGGCTCGGCATGATCGTGGAAATGGCGTGCTTGTAGACGAGCTGCGAGTGCCCATCCCGACGCAACAACACACAAAAATTGTCGAAGGAAGTGACCACGCCGGTCAGCTTCACGCCGTTGATGAGGAAGATGGTAAGTGGATTTTTGCTCTTGCGAACGGAATTCAGGAACAGGTCCTGAAGGTTTTGTGATCGCTCCGCCATTTTTCTTGTCTTTCGCCGATCCCCTTCGGTCTGCGAGCCAATGCGCCAAATTACATGGCACCTGTCAAGCTCACGAACCCCCTCTTGCCGTCTAAACGACAAGCAGAACGAGATAGTTGATGTTCATTCCACCTGTGCGGTTATCAGGCCGGACTTTTTTCCGCAATGTCAAAAAAGGCCTGCCGCAACGAAAGTGTCATGGAGCCCGGGTGGCCGTTTGCGACCGGCGCGCCATCGATTTCAATCACCGGCATGGCGATCGTTGTCGCCGAACTGATGAAAGCCTCGCGCGCCGCCTTGGCCTCCGCGACCGAAAATCCGCGCTCCTCGATCCTGAGACCGAGCTTGGCCGCCACATCGAAGAGCGTCGTGCGGGTGATGCCRCGCAGGATGCCGTGCTCGGCCGGCCGGGTCACCAGCGYRCCGTCCCTGGTGACGATCCAGGCGTTGGACGAGCCGCCTTCCTTGACATTTCCGTCGGCGTCGACGAACCAGGCTTCCTGGGCGCCGGCCTCCTTGGCCTTCTGCTTGGCAAGCACGTTCGGCAGCAGGCCGGTGCTCTTGATATCGACACGATCCCAGCGATTCTCAGGCACGGTGATGACCTTGATGCCGGTCTCGACTCGTTTTGCCGTGGCGGCGGGGTCGACTTTCCTCGCGGTTATCACCAGCGAAGGCCTGGTGCCGACCGCCGGGAAGACGAATTCGCGGCTGGCCACACCTCGCGTCACCTGCAGATAGACGAGGCCGTTGACGACCTGGTTGCGGCGCACCACTTCGCGCAGCAGCATCGGCAAGACGCCCTCCGAGACAGGCCAGGCAATAGAGAGTTCCTTCAGCGAGCGCTTGAGCCGGGCCAGATGGCGCGGCATGTCGACGATATAGCCACGCGCCACCTCGCAGACCTCGTAGACGCCGTCGGCGAACTGGTAGCCGCGGTCCTCGATATGGACTTGGGCGTGAGCATGGACGACGTAGCGCCCGTTGACATAGGCAATGCGCGGCATGGGTCACCTCGGGGAAATGTCAGGTTTTCTTAGGTGATTCCGCCGCCGCCGTAATGGATAATCGGGTGGACCACGCGCTTACACACCCAGCGACTTCAGCTTGCGGTGCAAGGCGGAACGCTCCATGCCGATGAATTCGGCCGTCTTCGAGATGTTGCCGCCGAAGCGGTTGATCTGGGCGATCAGATAGTCCTTCTCGAACTGCTCGCGCGCTTCGCGCAGCGGCAGTGCCATGATGTGCTGATCGGATTGGTTGGGCGTGCGCGGCATGACGTCGCCGATCTCAGAGGGCAGAAGGTCGGCGGTGATCGGCGCGTCCGCGTCGCCGCCGCGAGCCAGGATCATCAGCCGCTCGACATTGTTGCGCAGCTGGCGGACGTTGCCCGGCCAATTGTGCGCCTGCAGCACGGCCAGCGCGTCGTCGCCGATGCGGCGCGGCTTGATGCCGGCCTGGCGCGCGATCTGCTTCATGAAATTGTCGACGAGGTAGGGGATGTCCTCGCGCCGCTCGGCAAGGCCCGGCACCATGACCGGAACCACCGCCAGGCGATGATAGAGGTCCTCGCGGAAGCGACCGTCGGCGATCATCGCCTCGAGATTCTGCGAGGTCGAGGAGATGATGCGCACATCGACCTTCACCCGCTTGGTGCCCCCTACCCGCTCGAACTGCTGCTCGACCAGCACGCGCAGGATCTTGTTCTGCGTCTCGCGCGGCATGTCGGCCACCTCGTCGATATAGAGGATGCCGCGATGCGCCTCTTCCAGCGCGCCGACCTTGCGCTCGGTGCCGTTCGATTCGGTGCCGAACAGCTCGATCTCCATGCGCTCGGGCGTGATGGTGGCAGCGCTCAGCGTCACGAACGGACCGGCCTTGCGCCCCGACAGCGCGTGGATGGCGCGCGCCGTCAGTTCCTTGCCGGAGCCGGACGGTCCGACGATCATGACCCGGCTGTTGGTCGGCGCGACGCGCTCGATCGTCTGCCGCAACTGGCTCATGGCCGACGACATGCCGATCAGATCGAAGGTCTCGCCGCTGCGCTGCTTGAGATCGGAGACTTCACGTCTCAGCTTCGARGTCTCCAGCGCKCGCTCCGCAACCAGAATGAGGCGGTCCGCCTTGAACGGCTTCTCGATGAAATCATAGGCGCCGCGGCGGATGGCCGAGACCGCCGTTTCGATGTTGCCGTGACCGGAGATCATCACCACCGGCATGTTGGGATGCATCGTCTTGATCTCGTCGAGCAACGCAAGCCCGTCGAGGCGCGATCCCTGCAGCCAGATGTCGAGGAAGATCAGCCGCGGCGCGCGATCGGCAATTGCCGCRAGCGCGCTGTCGGCATCRTGTGCCGTGCGGGTTTCGTGGCCCTCGTCGCTCAGGATACCGGCGACAAGCTCGCGGATGTCTTCCTCGTCGTCGACGATGAGAATATCAGACGCCATTACCGACCTTTTCAGTTTCTCGTTCGTGTTCGTTTCGGCCTTCGCCACGAGGCGGCGCGGCRACGACCGTCGCCGGCGGCAGAATGATCGAGATCATCGCGCCYCGGCCKCCGTGGAAATCCAAGGGCGCATCGTGCAATTCGAGCCGGCCGCCATGGTCTTCCACGATCTTCTTGACGATAGCGAGTCCAAGGCCGGTGCCTTTCTCGCGCGTCGTCATATAGGGCTCGAGCAGCCGCTGGCGATTCTCGCGCGGCAGCCCTTTGCCATTGTCGATAACGTCGATTCTTATGGCGCCATCTTGGCGTCCGGCGTGAATCCGGATTGTGCCGTCCGAACGGTCCTTCGCATCAAGTCCGTCAATGGCCTCGGCGGCGTTTTTGATGATGTTGCCGAAGGCCTGCGCCATCAGCCGGCTGTCAAAGGTGCCCCTCAGGGGCTCATGGCCGAAATCGCGCTCGAAGGCGATGTCGGGGCGACTCACTTCGACAAGGAAAGAGGCTTCGCGCAGCGCTTCGCGCAGATCGATCGCCTTCATCTCCGGTTTGGGCATGCGAGCGAACGCGGAGAATTCATCGACCATGCGGCCGATATCCTCGACCTGGCGGATGATTGTGTCGGTGCACTGATCAAAGACCTCGCGGTCCTCGGTGATGACCTTGCCGTAACGGCGCCGGATGCGTTCGGCCGAGAGCTGGATCGGCGTCAGCGGGTTCTTGATCTCATGCGCAATGCGGCGCGCGACGTCCGCCCAGGCCGAGGAGCGCTGGGCCTGGACGAGATCGGTGATGTCGTCGACGGTAACGACATAGGATTTTTCATCCGAACCGTCGTCGCCGGCCTCGATGGTGATCTGGACATTGAACGTCCGCTCCATGCCGGTCCGGAAGAAGGTCACCTGCTCGCGATAGACCGGTTTGCCCGACTGGCGGCCGATTTCGAAGACGCGGCCGACATGGGGCAGGACCGCTGAAAGGTTCTGGCCGAGCGCCGCGCTGGCCGAAATTGCAAACATGGTTTCGGCGGAACGGTTGACGATGGTGACGATGCCGTAGGGATCGACGCCGATGACGCCGGAGGTGACGCCGGCGAGCACCGCTTCGGAGAAGCGGCGCCGCTCGTCGATCAGATCCTTGGCCGAGAGCAGTTCGTTGCGCTGCGACTTGAGCTCGAGGATCATGTTGTTGAACGTGTCGCCGAGCGAGGCGACGTCGCCGTCGGACGGCCGCACCGGTACGGCGACGTCGAGATTGCCGGTCGCCACCTCGTCGGCCGCGCCGATCAACTGCCGGATCGGTCGCACCAGCCGGTCGGCGACGGCGATGCCGGTCCAGATCGCCGACAGGATGATGATGAGGGTCAGCGACAGATAGGGCAGCGCGAAGGCCACCTGCGAGGTGCGGCGGTTGTCCTCGAGGTTGCGGTATTCATCTGTGTTCGATTTGACGATCTGGCGCGCCTTGATCACCTCGGGATCCACCAGGCGGATCGTGTAGAGGTAAAGGCCCTCGATCTCGCGCAGCTTGACGATAGCGCCCATGATGTTGCGGGTGCGCGGTTCGATCAGCACCGGCTTGCCGTCGGCCGCGGTATCGACCGCGCCAGGCGGCGGCTCCGGCATGGCGAAATCCGCGTCCGTCTTGGCGCTCATCACGAAAGAGCCGTCCGGCTTGATCAGGGCCGCATGCGCCAGCGAGCGGCCGACGGCTTCCTTGTTCATCAGGTCGAGGAAGCCGGTCCTGTCCAGGCCATAGAGGGTGCGCGAAGAATCGAGGTCATAGGCCATCGACAGCGTCGTGCCCTGGAGGTTGCGCGCGTTTTCCTGGACATAGGCGTCGGCGATCGACAGCGACGAGTTGACGATTGTCTTGGTGCGCATCTGGAACCAGCGGTCGAGACCGATATCCAGCGTGATCGAGGCGATGATCGCCACCATGATCGCGGGAATCGCGGCCACCAGCGCGAACATGGCCACGATGCGCACATGCAGCCGTGAGGCCGCCCGGCCGTGCCGACGCGCCATGACGATGCGACGCACTTCCCGGACGACCAGCGCGATCAGGAACAGGACGAAGACGGCGTTGACGGCGATCAGCGTCCAGGTCGTATCGGCGGTGGGCGCGATCGGCGTTGCGCCGACCAGGATCGCGAACGATATCGCGGCCGTGATCATCGCGCCGGCGATCGCGACCACGCCCGGCAGCGCAAGCAGCCGGCGGCCGTCGTTCATGCCGGCCCGGCCGAAAAGCGGTTGGTTCAATATTGGAGCCTCAGCAGCCATATCGCCGTCTAGAGTCGGTCATTGCGTCGGATGTATGCAACGCATTGTGGCGATTATGCAACAAGTGTGGCCGGGACGGAAATCTTTCCCCGGCCATTTCCCCAAGAGGCCGAGGCAATTCTAGGGCACTATGCCGAAAAGCGTGAAGCGGCTTTCGGACGACATCATGCTCTATCCCTTTGAATTAGAGCCGGATTCAGATTTCAGGTCGATTCGACCTGAAATCATCCGGCTCTAGGGTTGCCTTGACGATTTGTAGACGTTGACGCCGAGATCGCGGATTTTCTTGCGCAGGGTGTTGCGATTGAGACCGAGGAGTTCGGCCGCCTTGATCTGGTTGCCGCGCGTCGCTGTCATCGAGGCCAGCACCAGCGGATACTCGACCTCGGCAAGGATGCGCTGGTAAAGCCCGGACGGCGGCAATTCGCCGGCGAAAGACGCGAAATAGCGTTGCAGGAAATGCTCGACCGCCTGCCCGATGGACAGATCGTCGGGAATGAGCRCGCCGCCGTCGGGCACAACCGGCCTTTCGCCGGTCTTCAGCTCGGCCTCGATGATCTCGGCGGAAATCTCGTCCTGCGAGTAGAGCGCGGCCAGCCTGCGGATCAGGTTTTCCAGCTCGCGCACATTGCCTGGCCACGGGTAGCGTTTCATCAGCTCGATGCCGCCGGCCGCGATGCGCTTGGTTTGAAGGCCCTCGCTGGCACCCTGCTTGAAGAAATGCCGCACCAGGTCCGGAATGTCCTCGGAGCGCTCGCGCAGCGCCGGCAGCCTGAGCGGCACGACATTCAGCCGGTAGAACAGGTCTTCGCGGAAGAGGCCCTGGTTGATCAGCGTGCGAAGGTCCTTGTTGGTGGCCGCCACGATGCGCACGTCGGTCTTGATCGGCGTGCGGCCGCCCACCGTCGTATATTCGCCCTGTTGCAGCACGCGCAGCAGGCGCGTCTGCGCCTCCATCGGCATGTCGCCGATCTCGTCGAGGAAAAGCGTGCCGCCTTCGGCCTGCTCGAACCGGCCGCTCGAACGGTTCTGGGCGCCGGTGAAGGCGCCCTTCTCATGACCGAACAGTTCCGATTCGATCAGGTCGCGCGGGATCGCCGCCATGTTGATCGCAACGAATGGCCCGCCTCTGCGGCGGCCATATTCATGCAGCGCGCGCGCCACCAGCTCCTTGCCGGTTCCCGATTCGCCGCTGATCATGACGGTCAGGTCCGTCTGCATCATGCGCGCCAGCATCCGGTAGATGTCCTGCATGGCGGCCGAGCGGCCGACCAGCGGCATCGTCTCCGGCTGATCCTCGATGCGCGTATCGAGCTTCGGCCGCTTCGGCTCGGCCAGAGCCCGGTTGACGATGTTGAGCAGTTCGGTGAGATCGAACGGCTTCGGCAGATATTCGTATGCGCCGGTCTCGGAGGCGCGGATGGCGGTCATGAAGGTGTTCTGCGCGCTCATGACGATGACCGGCAGTTCGGGCCGCGCCTTCTTGATGCGCGGCAGCATGTCGAAGGCGTTTTCGTCCGGCATCACCACGTCGGTGATGACGAGATCGCCCTCGCCGGCCGCCACCCAGCGCCACAGCGTCGAGGCATTCGAGGTCACGCGCACCTCATGGCCGACGCGCGACAGCGCCTGGTTGAGCACGGTGCGGATGGCCGCATCGTCGTCGGCGACGAGAATATTACCGCGAACGGTCATTTGCGGTCTCCTTCAGCTTCGTCGTCGACGCCGGGCGAAGTCTCCTTCCAGGCCGGCATCAGGACGCGGAAGGTGGTGCCGCGCGGCGTCGAATCGCATTCGATGATGCCGCCATGCTCGCCGACGATCTTGGCAACCAGCGCCAGGCCAAGCCCGGAGCCGTTCGGCTTGGTGGTGATGAACGGGTCGAACAGGATCGGCAGGATGTCCTCGGAGACGCCGGGGCCGTTGTCATGCACGCAGAATTCCAGCGGCAGGGAAACGCGATCCTGCGTTCCCGGCACGGAAACGCGGATGCCCGGCCGGAAGGCCGTCGACAGCACGATCTCGCCCTGCGGATCGCCGCCTATCGCCTCGGCGGCGTTCTTGATCAGGTTGAGGAATACCTGGATCAGTTGGTCACGGTTGGCGTAGACCGGAGGAAGCGATGGATCATATTCCTCCAAGATCTTGATCCGCTTGGCGAAACCGTTCCTGGCAATCGCCTTCACATGATCGAGCACGACATGGATGTTGACGGGGTAGCGCTCGATCGGGCGTTCGTCGGAAAACACCTCCATGCGGTCGACCAGCGAGACGATGCGGTCGGTCTCGTCGGTGATCAGGCGGGTCAGCGCGCGGTCCTCGTCGGAGGCAGAGAGCTCGAGCAACTGGGCAGCGCCGCGGATGCCCGAGAGCGGGTTCTTGATCTCATGCGCGAGCATGGCGGCCAGACCGGTGACTGAACGCGCGGCCCCCCGATGCGTCATCTGGCGGTCGATCTTGTCGGCCATCGACCGTTCCTGGAACATCACCACGACCGAGCCGGGGTACTCCGGCACCGGYGCGACATAGAGGTCGACCATCTTCTCGATGCCAAGGCGCGGCGAAGACACGTCGACGCGATATTCGTTGACCGGMGCGCGCCGCTCGCGCACCTGGTCSACCAGCGTCARCAGCGGGCTGCCGAACGGCACCAGCTTGGCCAGCGTGTTGCGGGCAAGCATGGTCGCGCTGGAGCGGAAGAAGTCCTCGGCGTCCGCATTGGCGAATGTGATGAAGCCGTCCGGATCGACCATGATGACCGGCCGGCGAATGGTGTTGAGCACGATGTTGGCGGCATCCGCCATGGCGGCGGGCTGGGGRACGTTCGCCTTCATGCCGCGCTCCGCAGGCCGGTTGGCGCGGCCATGYYCGAGAATACCCCGCGCAATTCGGCAATGACCTCCGCGGGTTCGAAYGAGGTGAGGATTCGCTTGCGCCGTTCGGGCGCCATTTCGCCAGCATGMCGGTCGAGATACCAGCCGAGATGCTTGCGCGCCTGTCGCAACCCGCTCTCCGTMCCGTAGAGCGAGAGCATGTCCTCGTARTGGGAGACGATGTAGCCGGCGAGCGCTTCCGGTGTCCTGGGAATSCCATGCTCGGAACCCGCGGCGGCGGCCGCGATGCCGCCAGCGATCCACGGCGCGCCGTAATGGGCACGGCCGATCATCACCGCATCGGCGCCCGATTGCTCGAGGATTGTCGCCGCCTCTTGCGGGGACCCTACGTCGCCATTGGCGACGACCGGAATCGATACGGCTTCCTTGACGCGGGCGATGGCCCGCCAGTCGGCCTTGCCCTGGTAGAACTGGCACCGCGTGCGGCCATGGATCGTCACCATGCGCACGCCGGCCTCTTCGGCGCGACGTGCCAGCATCGGCGCGTTGAGCGCGCTTTCGTCCCAGCCGAGCCGCATCTTGACCGTCACCGGTACGGCGACCGCGCCGACCACCGCCTCGATCAGCGACAGCGCATGGTCGAGGTCGCGCATCAAGGCCGACCCCGCATAGCCCCCGGTCACCTTCTTGGCCGGGCAGCCCATGTTGATATCGATGATGTCGGCGCCCTCACCCGCCGCGATTCGCGCCCCTTCGGCCATGTGGACCACCTCGCGTCCGGCAAGCTGCACCATATGGACAGGCAGGCCGGAATGGCGAATGCGCAGGTCGCAGCCTGCCCTGCCCTTGGCCAGTTCGCCGCTCGCCACCATTTCCGACACGACCAGGCCGGCGCCATGCGCATGCGCGCGCTGCCGGAAGGGCTCATCGGTGATGCCCGACATCGGCGCGAGGAACACGCGGTTGCGGATCTTCACGCCGCCGACGTCGAGCAACGAAGCCAATGTGATCAATTCAGCCATGCACAAAAACCAAGCATGTTCGATCCCTGCACATTCTCTAGCCAGAAGTATGGCATTGTGCAACGCGCAATGACGCCACAATGAGGCGCATTTTGGAAAATGCTGGCGTTCGGTGTTCGCCCCGACTAGGACCGGTTTGGCATGACCGACACAAGCGACATTCCTGCGACAGAAACGGACGATAAGGTCGGCGTGGTCATTGTTGCCGCCGGACGTGGCGCGCGCGCCGGACAGGCCGATGGACCGAAGCAGTATCAGCGCATCGGCGGGCGCGCCGTCATTGCGCATACGCTGGAGAAATTCCTCTCGCACCCGAAGATCGGCACCGTGGTCGTCGTGATCCATGCCGACGATCGCGAGCTGTTCGATCGCGCGGTGGGAGCCCATGCCGGGCGCGTGCTTGCGGTCATCGGCGGCTCGTCCCGCCAGGCCTCGGTCCGGCTCGGGTTGCTGGCATTGAAGGAYCACGCGCCGGCAGGAGTGCTGGTGCATGACGCCGTGCGCCCTTTCGTCGATGCCGGTGTCATTGACCGCACAATCGAAGCCATCGGCGAGCGCCAGGGGGCGCTGCCGTCTCTGCCCGTCGCCGATACGCTGAAGCGGGAATCCGCCTTGGGCATGATCGAGGAAACGGTGCCGAGAGCCGGCCTTCATGCCGCGCAGACGCCGCAGGGCTTTCCGTTCTGGCCGCTGCTCGCGGCGCACGAGAAGGCGCATCACCTCGGCAAGGCCGAGTTCACCGATGACGCGGCCATCGCCGAATGGGCGCATATTCCGGTCAAGATCGTCATGGGCTCGCCGGACAATGTCAAACTCACCTGGGCAAGGGATATCGCGATGGCCGACCAGCGGCTTTCCAGCGCGCAGCCGCGCTTTCCGGACATCCGCACCGGCAATGGCTATGACGTGCATGCTTTCGAGCCGGGCGACCACGTCACCCTGTGCGGCGTCGCCATTCCGCACTCCCAAAAACTGTCCGGCCATTCGGACGCCGATGTCGGGCTGCATGCGCTTACCGACGCTCTGCTCGCCACCTGCGGCGCCGGCGACATCGGCACACATTTCCCGCCGTCGGATCCGCAGTGGAAAGGTGCCGCCTCGAAGATATTCGTCGAGCACGCCGCAAAGCTGGTGCGAGGGCGCGGCGGACGTATCGCCAATGCCGATGTCACGCTGATCTGCGAAGCGCCGCGCGTCGGACCGCACCGCGAGGCGATGACGGCKGCGCTCTCGGCSATGCTCGGCCTCGCGCCKGAGCGCATTTCGATCAAGGCGACGACCAACGAGAAGCTTGGCTTTGTCGGGCGCGGAGAAGGCATAGCCGCGATCGCCACTGCGAGYGTCGTGTATCCCGGTGAGGTTCCCGAATGAGCAACGCCCAACTTGCCAACGCCYTGCTCGAGGYCTGYCAGCAACGCGGCATCATGCTGGCGACGGCGGAAAGCTGCACCGGYGGCCTGATCATCGCCGCGCTCACGGACATTGCCGGCTCTTCGGCGGTGGTCGATCGCGGTTTCATCACTTATTCCAACGAAGCCAAGATGGAGATGCTCGGCGTCTCCACAGCCACGCTCGACGCGCATGGCGCCGTCTCGCGCGAGACCGTGCTCGAAATGGCTGCTGGGGCGCTAGCGCATTCGCGCGCGAGCCTCTCCCTTGCCGTTACCGGCATTGCCGGTCCGGGCGGCGGCTCGGCGGAAAAGCCGGTAGGCCTCGTCTGGTTCGGGATCGCTCTTGCCGACCGGCCGGTCGTGGCCGAGCGTCAGCTGTTTGGCCACAAGGGCCGCGAATTCATCCGCCACGAAACGGTGCGTCACGCGCTGGAGCTCGGCCTCAAAGCCCTGGGCTAGATTATCCTGGACCGGCCGTAGATCAGGTCGGCTCGCTTCTCGAAAGCCTCGGAAAACATGCGGAAGGCGCGATCGAACATCGTGCCCATGACGGCCCCGAGAATGCGGCTCTTGAATTCATAGTCGATGAAGAAATGGACCTCGCAGCCGCCTTCGGCCGGRTCGAAGCGCCAGATATTGCTCAGATATTTGAACGGGCCGTCGATATATTTGACGTCGATGGCGTTCTCGTCGGGCTTCAGAAGCACCTGCGTGGTGAAGGTCTCGCGGATCGCCTTGTAGCCGATGCTCATGTCGGCGACGAGGATGGTACGGCCATCGCGCTCCTTGCGTGAGCGCACTGCCAGCGCCTCGCAGAGCGGCAAGAACTGCGGATAGGCCTCGACGTCGGCCACCAACGTGAACATCTGCTGCGGCGAATGGGCGACGCGGCGGGTGGCTTCGAATTTCGGCATTAAAGCGTCAGCTGGCTTTCTTGAGCTGCGCCTCGCGCGCCGCGCGCAGCCTGGCGAAGTCCTCGCCGGCATGGTGCGAGGACCGCGTCAGCGGGCTCGACGCCATCAACAGGAAGCCCTTGGTCTTGCCGACCGTCTCGAAGGATTTGAATTCCTCCGGCGTGACGAAGCGGATCACCGGATGGTGCTTCCTGGAGGGCTGCAGATACTGGCCGATGGTCATGAAGTCGACATTGGCCGAGCGCAGGTCGTCCATCAACTGCAGCACCTCGTTCCGTTCCTCGCCGAGGCCGACCATGATGCCGGACTTGGTGAAGATCGACGGATCGAGCTCCTTGACCCGCTGCAGCAGCCGGATCGAATGGAAATAGCGCGCGCCGGGGCGTACCGTCAGATAGTTCGACGGAACGGTTTCCAGATTGTGGTTGAACACGTCGGGCCTGGCCGCAACGACGATCTCCAATGCGCCGTCCTTGCGCAAGAAGTCGGGCGTCAGGATCTCGATGGTCGTCGAAGGGGCCGCCGCGCGGATGGCGCGGATGACCTCGGCGAAATGCTGTGCGCCACCGTCGGCGAGGTCGTCGCGATCGACTGAGGTGATGACGACGTGGCTCAGCCCCATCTGCTTGACGGCATGCGCGACGCGCGCCGGCTCATCCGCGTCGAGCGCGGTCGGGATGCCGGTGGCGACATTGCAAAAGGCGCAGGCGCGCGTGCAGATCTCGCCCATGATCATGAAGGTGGCGTGCTTCTTGTCCCAACACTCGCCAATGTTCGGGCAGCCAGCCTCCTCGCACACCGTGACCAGCTTGTGCGATTTCACGATCTCGCGCGTCTCGGCATAGCCCTTCGAGACCGGCGCCTTGACACGGATCCAGTCGGGCTTGCGCAGCACCTCCTGGTCCGGCCTATGCGCCTTTTCGGGGTGCCGCGGGCGCGGCGCGGTGGCGATCGTGTCGAGGACAGTGACCATGTCAAATCCGGTTCATTCGCGGCGGCCGGCACAGCGGCAGCCCGTCAGGTTGATCTAGGACTTTTCGGGACAAAGAAAAAGGCCGCGGCAGCGCATGCCGCCACGGCCAGTTTTGCATAGCAACGTTCGGTCGGGCCTAACGGCGTACCAGCCGTCCGACGAAGATCAGCAGGCAGGCTCCGATAAAGCCGGTGATCAGATAGGCGAACCAGCCTGCGCCGAAGGGCGCCATGTTGACCGCGCGCAAGATTGCGTTCAGCACCACCGCGCCGGCAATACCCAGGATGATGTTCATGAAGATGCCGGTGTTGCTCTTCATGACCATCTCGGCCAGCCATCCGGCCAAGCCGCCGATGATGATGGCTGCAATCCAGCCCACGCCATTCACGTCCATATGCCAACTCCTCCTGTGTCAGGTGAAAATGCATCCGGATACGAACTGTCTTGCCCTCAGATTCCTCCGGCGCTCGCGTCTGAGTCTCGCGAGGCCAATCTATCATGCGTTCAACGCGCGGCCATAGGCGTCGAGCACGCTTTCCTTCATCATCTCCGACAGCGTCGGGTGCGGGAAGATCGTGTGCATCAGCTCTTCCTCGGTGGTCTCCAGGTTCATCGCCACGACGAAGCCTTGGATCAGCTCCGTCACCTCGGCGCCGATCATATGCGCACCGAGAAGCTGGCCGGTCTTCTTGTCGAAGATAGTCTTGATAAAGCCCTGGTCCTCGCCGAGCGCGATGGCCTTGCCGTTGGCGCCGAACTGGAAGCGGCCGACTCGGATGTCCTTGCCTTCCGCCTTGGCCCTGGCTTCGGTCAGGCCGACCGACGCGACCTGAGGGCTGCAATAGGTGCAACCGGGGATCTTCAGCTTGTCGATCGCGTGCACGCCCGGGAAACCGGCGATCTTTTCGATGCAGATCACGCCCTCGTGTTCGGCCTTGTGCGCGAGCATCGGCGGGCCGGCGACGTCGCCGATGGCGTAGATACCGGGCACGTTCGTCTTGCCATAGCCGTCGACGACGACGCAGCCGCGATCCGTCTTCACGCCTAGCGCCTCGAGGCCGAGATTTTCGATGTTGCCCTGCACTCCGACGGCCGAGATCATGCGGTCTGCGGTGATCTTCTCGACCTTGCCGTCCTTCATCTCGACATGCGCCGTGATCGAGTTGGCGCCCTTGTCGACCTTCGTGACCTTGGCCTCGAGGATGATCTTCATGCCCTGCTTCTCGAATTGCTTCTGCGCGAATTTCGAGACCTCGGCATCCTCGACCGGCATCACCGCCGGCAAGAGTTCGACCACCGTCACCTCGGCGCCCATGGTGCGATAGAAGGAAGCGAACTCGATGCCGATCGCGCCCGAGCCCATCACCAGCAGCGACTTCGGCATCTCCTGCGGCACCATCGCCTCGAAATAGGTCCAGATCAGCTTGCCGTCCGGCTCGATGCCGGGCAGCGCGCGCGGCCTGGCGCCGGTCGCCAGGATGATGTGCTTGGCGGTATAGGTGCCCTCGCCCTTGACGCCCTTCGGCACCGGCGGCTGCGGCTCCATCGGCTTCTTGGCCGTCTTGGAAACGACGACCTCACCCAATTTTTCACCAGAAGGGGCCTTGGAGAGCTTGGCTTCTCCCCAAATGACGTCGACCTTGTTCTTCTTCATCAGGAAGCCGACGCCGCCATTCAGCCTGAGCGACACCTTGCGAGAGCGGTCGACCACGGCTGCCGTATCGGGGCTGACCTTGCCCCCCTCGAGCTTCAGGCCGTAGTCCTTGAGGTGATCCGAATAATGCATGATCTCGGCCGAGCGCAGCAGCGCCTTGGTCGGGATGCAGCCCCAGTTGAGGCAGATGCCGCCGAGATGCTCGCGCTCGACGATCGCCGTCTTGAAGCCGAGCTGGGCGGAGCGCACCGCCGTGACATAGCCGCCGGGGCCTGAGCCGATGATGATGACGTCGTAGGATTCAGCCACGGGTTTCTCCCTGATCGCTTTCTAGGATTAGAGTTCCAGCATCACGCGCACGAGCGGCACCAGCGCCTGCCCGATCCGCCGCGTGTTTTCGGCATCGAGATGGACACCGTCGAGCGGCGTGGTCGTCGCTACACTGCCGGCATCGAAGAAACCGCAGCCGGCCTCGTCGGCGAGCGCCGAATATTGCGGCGCCAGCCGCTTCGAGCCGTCGTCACCGCCGGCAAACATTTCCTTGAACTCGGCGTTGTCGGTGTGGGTGACGACAGGCGGCGCGACCAGCAGGATCTGCGGCGTCGGCCATTCGAACGGGTAGTCATGGCCGCGCACGATGTCGACCAGCCGCTGCATGCCTTGCTTGGCCGCGACAGGACTGCCGTGGATCCAGGGCTTCATGTCGTTGGAGCCAAGCATCAAGATGATGAGGTCGAGCGGCGCATGGCTGGTCAGGATCGTCGGCAATACCCTTGCGCCATTGCGATCGGCTCCGGCCAGGTGGTCGTCGAAAGCCGTCGTGCGGCCATTCAGTCCCTCGGCAATGACCTCGATGCCGTCGCCAAGCGCCTCTTTCAGCGTGCTCGGCCAGCGGTCCTGAAGCGGATGGCGACCGAGGCTGGCGGCGTCATAGCCCCAGGTCAGTGAATCGCCATAGCAGAGAATTGTCTTCATGCGCTTGCCCTAACCCCACCTAGCCTGCCCGGCGAGCGCCTGCTTCGCCGGCGCACGCCGCTGCATGACGGTCCTTGCAATGGCGGGCATGAGCCCGGCAGCCGGACCAGCAAGAACGAAGGCGGAATGGCAGGTGAAGACGTTCCGCACCGCCTTCCCCTTCCTAGACCAGCATGCCCATCGGATTTTCGATCATGCGCTTGAAGGCGCCGAGGAGTTCGGCGCCGAGCGCGCCGTCGACGGCACGGTGATCGGTCGACAGCGTCACCGACATCACGGTGGCTATTTTGATCTCGCCCTTCTTGATCACCGCCCGCTCCTCGCCGGCGCCGACCGCCAGGATCGTGGCGTGCGGCGGGTTGATGACGGCGGCGAAGTCCTTGATGCCGAACATGCCGAGATTGGAGACTGCCGTGGTGCCGCCCTGGTACTCCTCGGGCTTCAGCTTGCGGCTGCGCGCCCGGCTCGCCAGGTCCTTCATCTCGTTGGAGATGGTGGACAGGGTCTTTTCATCGGCATGGCGGATGATCGGCGTGATCAGGCCGCCCGGGATCGACACCGCCACGCCGACATCGGCATGCTTGTGCTTGACCATGGCGCTGTCGGTCCAGGAGGCATTGGCATCCGGCACCGCCATCAGCGCCACGGCAAAAGCCTTGATGACCATGTCGTTGACCGAGAGCTTGTAGGTGGGGACCTCGCCCTTGTCGGTCTTCTTCACCGGCGCCGCCGCGTTGAGCTGCGTGCGCAGCGCCAAAAGCGCGTCGAGCTCGCAGTCGAGCGTCAGGTAGAAATGCGGGATGGTGCTCTTGGCCTCGACCAGGCGGCGCGCGATGGTCTTGCGCATGTTGTCGTGCGGGACSARYTCGTAGGAGCCCTCGGCGAACAGCTTCAGCACCTGRTCGTCCGACATCGGCTTCGGCGCGGGGGCGGCAGGGGCCGGCGCACCAGCCGGTGCCTTGGCGGCTGGTGCGGCTTTGGCGCCGCCTGAGGAAATCGCCGCCTCGACATCGGCCTTGACGACGCGGCCATGCGGACCGGAGCCACTCAGCGCGGCGACGTCGACGCCGGCGTCCTTGGCGATGCGGCGAGCCAGCGGCGAGGCGAAGACACGCTCGCCGTGCGATTGGCTGATCTCCCCCCTAGTGGGGGAGATGGCCGGCAGGCCAGAGGGGGGCGCGACAGACTGAGACGCCGGCGGGACAGCGCCCCCCTCTGTCGGCTTCGCCGACATCTCCCCCACTTGGGGGGAGATTGGAGCCTTGTCCTGCTTGGCCTCCGCCTTCGGCGCTGCTCCGCCATCTGCTTTTGCCGCCGCGCTGGCGTCCTCGCCCTCGCCGGCGAGGATGGCGATCACGGCGTTGACCTTCACACCTTCGGTGCCGGCCGGAACGACCAGCTTGGCGACGGTGCCTTCATCGACGGCCTCGACTTCCATCGTCGCCTTGTCGGTCTCGATCTCGGCGATCACGTCACCGGGCGATACCTTGTCACCTTCCTTGACCAGCCACTTGGCGAGATTGCCCTCTTCCATCGTGGGCGACAGGGCCGGCATGGTGATGTTTATGGGCATCGCTCACTCCTGGATGAATTTGAACAGGCCCCGCATGACAGTCAGCGTGGCGACGATGAAAACCGGCGGCAGGAAGCCGAAATGGAAACTGCTCTTGCTCATTTCCAGGCTCATCATGCCACCCGTCTGGTCTATTTGGGCGGAGCCGGTCGCGACGGTCGCGAGAACGAGCGATGCGACGCCGCTGAGCATGAGCAGGATCGCATCGAATTTGCCCGTTATGGAGCGAACAAGAAACGCGACCGCGACGGTAGGTGCGATGATTGCGGCCAAGACCCAGAAGGATGGCATCGGCATCGTCCCTTACCGATAGGTGACGGCTTTGACGGCCTCGACGACCTCGCCGACATTGGGCAATGCCAGCTTCTCGAGGTTCGCCGCATAAGGCATCGGCACGTCCTTGCCGGCGATGGTGATGACCGGCGCGTCGAGGAAGTCGAAGGCGCGTTGCGAGACCTGATTGGCGATATGGTCGCCGACCGAGCTCTGCGGGAAGCCTTCTTCCACCACGACAAGGCGGTTGGTCTTCTTCACCGAAGCAATCACGGTATCGAGGTCGAGCGGGCGGATGGTCCTGAGATCGATGATCTCGGCATCGATGCCCATGCCGCGCAGTTCGGTCTCGGCCTTGACCGCATAGGTCATGCCGATGCCGAAGGAGACGATGGTGACGTCCTTGCCCTGCTTATGGACGCGCGCCTTGCCGATCGGCAGCACGAAATCGTCGAGCTTCGGCACGTCGAAGGACTGGCCATAGAGGATCTCGTTCTCGAGGAAGATGACCGGGTTCGGATCACGGATCGCCGCCTTGAGCAGGCCCTTGGCGTCGGCGGCTGTGTAAGGCATCACCACCTTCAGGCCCGGAACGTGGCTGTACCAGGCCGCATAGCATTGCGAGTGCTGGGCGGCGACGCGGGCGGCCGCGCCGTTCGGGCCGCGGAACACGATCGGCGCGCCCATCTGGCCGCCGGACATATAGAGCGTCTTGGCGGCCGAGTTGATGATCTGGTCGATCGCCTGCATGGCAAAGTTGAAGGTCATGAATTCGACGATCGGCCTCAGGCCGGCCATCGCCGCACCCACGCCGACGCCGGCAAAGCCATGCTCGGTGATCGGGGTGTCGACCACACGCCGGGGGCCGAACTCCTGCAGCAGGCCTTGCGTGATCTTGTAGGCGCCCTGGTACTCGGCCACTTCCTCGCCCATGACGAAGACGTCGCCGTCACGGCGCATTTCCTCCGCCATGGCGTCGCGCAGCGCCTCGCGCACCGTGGTCGAGATCATCTCAGTGCCGGCGGGAATATCCGGGTCAGCAGCGACCTCGGCCTTAGGCGCGGCAGCGACTGGCGCAGCCTTGGCGGCCGGCGCTTCCTGCACGGCAGGTGTCTCGGCCTTTGCCGGCGCCTCCGCCTTGGCGGGCGAAGCGGCCTTGCCGACATCGGCGGCGCTCTCGCCGTCCTGCAGCAGCACGGCGATCGGCGTGTTGACCTTGACGCCTTCGGTGCCGGCGGCGACCAGGATCTTGCCCAGAGTGCCTTCGTCGACGGCCTCGACTTCCATCGTGGCCTTGTCGGTCTCGATCTCGGCGATGACGTCACCGGCGACGATCTTGTCGCCCTCGTTTTTCAGCCATTTGGAAAGATTGCCCTCTTCCATCGTCGGCGAGAGCGCGGGCATGAGAATTTCGATCGGCATGTCCTTGCCCTCCCCTTAAAGCACCACATCCGTCCAGAGCTCGGACGGATCCGGCTCGGCGTCGTTCTGCGCGAATTCGGCGGCGTCGGCGACGATATCGCGGACATCCTTGTCGATGGCCTTGAGCTCGTCCTCGCTCGCCCACTTCTTGTCGAGCAGCCTGACCCTGACCTGCTCGATCGGATCGTGCTCGGAGCGCATCTTCTGCACTTCCTCCTTGGAGCGGTACTTCGCCGGATCGGACATCGAGTGGCCGCGGTAGCGATAAGTCTGCATCTCCAGGATCAGCGGGCCGTTGCCGTCGCGGCACCATTCGGTGGCGACATCCGCGGCCGCCTTGACGGCGCGCACGTCCATGCCGTCGACCTGGATGCCGGGGATCTTGAAGGATGCGCCGCGATGCGAAAAATCGGTCTCGGCTGAAGAGCGCGTCACCGAGGTGCCCATGGCGTAGCGGTTGTTCTCGATGATGTAGATCACCGGCAGTTTCCACAGCGAGGCCATGTTGAAGCTCTCGTAGACCTGGCCCTGGTTGGCCGCGCCGTCGCCGAAATAGGTCAGCGAGACATTCTTGTTGTCGCGATAGCGGTTGGCGAAAGCCAGACCGGTGCCCAGCGACACCTGCGCGCCGACGATGCCGTGGCCGCCATAGAAGTGCTTCTCCTTGGAGAACATGTGCATGGAGCCGCCCTTGCCCTTCGACAAGCCGCCACGGCGCCCGGTGAGCTCGGCCATGACGCCGCGCGGCGACAGGTCCATTGCCAGCATGTGGCCATGGTCGCGATAGGCGGTGATCATCTGGTCGCCCTCGATCAGCGACATCTTCATGCCGGTGACGACGGCCTCCTGGCCGATATACAAGTGGCAGAAGCCGCCGATGAAGCCCATGCCGTAAAGCTGGCCGGCCTTTTCCTCGAAGCGGCGGATGAGCAGCATGTGCCGGTAGGCGGAAAGCTCTTCTTCCTTGGTGAACTCGGCCGGCTTCGGCGCTGAAAGATTAGGTTGTTTGTCGGATTTGGATTTGGCAGGCGCTTTTCTGGCGGCGGTGGCCATGCATCACTCCCTGTTGGCGTCTCTTCGCGGACATTCAGGGAGATCGATCGTCTCCCCACCGATTTGCGGGAGGCTAACATGCGGAAATGCATTGCGCCATGCCGAAAAATGCATGGCTGGCATGCGTCTAAGCGGTTATAATCATTGCAAATAACGCCGATTAACCGAAGTTCGGTTATTTCGCCGAAGCGGGCAGCATGATGGTGATTTCGTCAGGCTGGGACAGATTGAGCGCCTTTCGGGCCTGCTCGTCAAGCATGTCCTTCTCCAGCGTGCCTTCGTGCATCAGCTGGACCCGGCGCTCGAACTCGGTCCGGCGTGCCTTAACGGCGTCGAGTTGCGCCTGCAGTTCGACTGCCCGCGCCTGCAGCCGGTACTTGGAGTAGATGCCGAATTCGCCGTGATAGGCATGGAAGCCGAAATAGGCCAGGAACAGCACGCAGAGCGACGGAATGATCAACCTGCCGGTGTTTCTGTGCTTGTGCTGACGTGTCCACATAACCCGAACCCTCGCGGTCGCGAACGCAAGCGACCATGGAGTCCTTTTTCGCCCAATTGTGCTTAATGGACGGTTACGGACGCCGGTCGCGAGACCGGCGGAAACGAAAAAGGGCGGGAACATCCCGCCCTTTCGAATGCAGGGGAATGCGTTCGGGTCAGGCCTTGACCACCGACTTGCCGGCGTAACGCGCCTGCTTGCCGAGCTCTTCCTCGATCCGGATGAGCTGGTTGTATTTCGCCATGCGGTCCGAGCGCGACAGCGAGCCGGTCTTGATCTGCCCGCAATTTGTCTCTTATACACATCTAGATGTGTATAAGAGACAGCGCCCGAGCGGTGCGACATGACGGCGGTGTAGCCGGCCTTGTGAGCGGTCTCGACCGCATCCAACGTTTCGGTGAGCGAGCCGATCTGGTTGACCTTGACCAGGATCGAATTGGCGACGCCCATGCGGATGCCGTCGCGCAGCCGCGCCGTGTTGGTGACGAAGAGGTCGTCGCCGACCAGCTGCACCTTGTTGCCGATCAGGTCGGTCAGGATCTTCCAGCCTTCCCAGTCGTCCTCGGCAAGGCCGTCCTCGATGGTGATGATCGGATAGTCGGACGCGAGCTTGGCGAGGTACTTGGCCTGGGCCTTCGGGTCGCGGGTCTTCTTCTCACCCTCATAGACGTAGTTGCCGTCCTTGAAGAATTCGGTCGCGGCGCAGTCGAGGCCGAGCGCCACATCCTCGCCCGGCTTGAAGCCGGCCTTCTCGATCGATTCCATGATGAAGTCGAGCGCAGCCGGCGCGCTCTTCAGGTTGGGAGCAAAGCCACCCTCGTCGCCGACATTGGTGTTGTGGCCGGCGTCCTTGAGCTTCTTGCGCAGCGTGTGGAAGATTTCCGAACCCCAGCGCACACCGTCGCGCAGCGTCGGCGCGCCGACCGGCAGGATCATGAACTCCTGGAAATCGATCGGATTGTCGGCATGGGCGCCGCCGTTGATGATGTTCATCATCGGTACAGGCAGGATGTGCGCCTTGGTGCCGCCGACATAGCGGTAGAGCGGCAGGCCGGCGGCTTCGGCCGCGGCCTTGGCGACCGCCAGCGACACGCCGAGGATCGCATTCGCGCCGAGGCGGCTCTTGTTGGGCGTGCCGTCGAGCTCGATCATCGTCTGGTCGATGTGGATCTGGTTTTCGGCTTCCATGCCGCCGATCGCCTCGAACAGTTCGCCGTTCACAGCCTCGACCGCCCGCTGGACGCCCTTGCCGAGGTAGCGCGGCCCGCCGTCGCGCAGTTCGACCGCCTCGTGAGCGCCCGTCGAGGCGCCCGAGGGCACCGCGGCGCGGCCCATCGAGCCGTCTTCCAGCACCACGTCGACCTCGACGGTCGGATTGCCACGGCTATCCAGGATTTCACGCCCGACAATGTCGATGATGGCGGTCATTTGCGATGTCCCCGATTGATCGAATGAAGCGTCGCGCCCCTCTTAGCCAAAGCACCGCAAAAGGCAATCGGGCCGCCGGCAATTATTGTCCCTCGCGAGAGTCACGAAGCGCAAATTTCTGTCATCATAAGTCAAGCGCGCCGCGGACGCTTCTCATCTAAGCTCGCATCCGCGCGGGGCGAAACAGGAGAGGGTTTCGCCATGTCCCAGTTAAGCGGTATCGTGAGTTTGTTCCTGATCGCTGCGGCGTTCCTGACGTCGTGCGGCGACCAGCAGTCCCGCCAGAACTCGTCTCCATTGGCGGCGTTACACGTCAGCGAGTAAACTTGCTTCCTGAAAGGAATGACCCTCGGGCCATTCCTTTCAGGCGCGACCGGCGGTCGGCTATTCGTCGGTGAGGATGAAGGTGACCTTCATATTGACCCGGTAGGCAGCTATCTTGCCGTCCTCGATGACGATCTTCTGGTCCTGGATCCAGGCGCC